>Ga0247611_10010178_pt1 | contig 11101 bp, 4 predicted proteins | sample 177DNAGHGhighgp2_FD_192422 | JGI IMG/M metagenome (GOLD analysis project Ga0247611, IMG submission 192422) | Sheep rumen microbial communities from Palmerston North, Manawatu-Wanganui, New Zealand - 1770 DNA GHGhigh gp2 | ecosystem: Host-associated > Mammals > Digestive system > Stomach > Rumen ... | reverse complement strand
ATGCTACTTTGGTAGACCGTATTGTACCGGGCTTCCCGCGCAATGAGATCAAGCAGATTCAGGAGAAGATCTGCTATCGTGACAACCTTGTTGTACAGGCAGAGACATTCCATCTCTGGGTCATTGAGGCTCCGAAGGAAATAGAAAACGAATTCCCCGCAGACAAGGCTGGCCTGCACGTGTTGTTTGTGCCTTCTGAGGAACCTTATCACAAGCGCAAGGTTACGCTGCTCAATGGTCCTCACACAGTGTTGAGTCCAGTGGCTTTCCTGAGTGGTGTGAATATCGTGCGTGATGCCTGCAACCATGAGGTGATTTCAAAGTATATCCATAAGGTACAGTTCGACGAACTGATGCAGACACTTGACTTGCCTATCGAGGAACTTGAGAAGTTCGCAGGTGATGTGCTGGAGCGCTTCGACAACCCGTATGTAGACCATCAGGTGACGAGTATCATGCTCAACTCATTCCCCAAGTTCCAGGCTCGTGACCTGCCAGGCGTAAAGACATACTTGGAGCGTAAGGGTGAACTGCCAAAGGGCTTGGTGTTCGGTCTGGCTGCTATCATCACCTACTACAAGGGCGGCAAGCGTGAGGACGGTGTAGAGATTGTTCCTAACGATGACCAGAAGATTATGGATCTGCTGAAAGAACTTTGGGCTACAGGCGATACTCAGAAGGTTGCCGACGGTGTACTGGGTGCAGAGTTCATCTGGCAGGAAAACCTGAACAAGATTCCTGGTCTGAATACACTCGTGAAGCAGTATCTTGATGCTATCCAGCAGAAGGGTATGCTCGAGGCCGTGAAGACTATCCTCTAAATGACGGATTCGATAGAAATTAAGGGGGCTAAAGTCAATAATCTTAAGAATATTGATGTCAACATTCCCCGAAACCAATTCGTGGTGATTGCCGGAGTCAGTGGCTCCGGCAAATCATCTTTAGCCTTCGACACACTATATGCCGAAGGTCAGCGGCGTTATGTGGAGAGCCTGTCAAGTTATGCCCGTCAGTTCTTGGGGCGCATGAACAAGCCGGAGTGCGATTTTATAAAGGGCATTCCGCCTGCAATTGCCATTGAGCAGAAGGTGATTTCTCGTAATCCGAGGAGTACTGTAGGGACCACGACTGAGATTTACGAATATCTGCGTCTTCTCTTCGCTCGCATTGGTAGGACGTATTCTCCTGTCAGTGGCTGTGAAGTCAGGAAACATTCCACTGAGGATGTTGTAAAGAAGATGCTGGAATACTCGAAAGGTACGAGGTTTGTGGTTATGTCGCCTATATGTCTGCCAGAAAACCGTACTTTGGAAGAACAGCTTAAGGCGTATATCTTGGAAGGCTATGCAAGGTTATTTGTCAATGGTGACTTCATGCGGATAGATGATTATCTTGAAAGTGGTCATCCTGAAACCGTTACAGAGATGCCATTTCTTGTTATCGACCGCCTGCAAGTAGATGACTCTAAAGACAATATTGCCCGTTTGGTTGATTCTGCCGAGACTGCATTTTATGAAGGTCGTGGTGAATGCCGCCTGATTTTTCTTCCTTCGAATATTGTCTACGATTTCTCTGTCAGTTTTGAGGCTGATGGTATAGCGTTTGAGGAGCCTAACGATCAGATGTTCTCGTTTAACTCCCCTGCCGGGGCTTGTCCGGAGTGTCAGGGCTTCGGCAATGTTATCGGCATCGACGAGAAACTGGTTATACCCAACACCACGTTGAGTGTTTATGAGGGATGTGTCGTCTGTTGGCATGGTGAGAAAATGAAGCAGTGGCTTGACTGGTTCATTGAGCATGCCTCAAAAGACAACTTTCCTATATTCAAGCCTTATATGGATCTGAGCCAGAAAGAAAAAGACTGGCTATGGCACGGCTTACCGTCAGACAAAGGCAAGAAAGAGCGCCCATGTATTGATGCTTTTTTCGACATGGTAAGGGACAGCCAGTACAAGATCCAGTATCGGGTCATGCTTTCTCGCTATCGTGGAAAGACCACCTGTCCCATGTGTCATGGCACGCGTCTGAAGACTGCTGCTAATTACGTGAAGATAGGAGGTCGGAGCATCACTGATCTGGTGCAGATGCCGATTGTCAGACTAAAGGAGTGGCTGGGTACTGTGGAATTGACGGATCAAGAGAAAAAGATAGGAAAACGCCTGCTTGCGGAGATTAACAGCCGTCTACAGTTCCTTCTGGATGTAGGCCTTGGGTATCTCACGCTTAATCGCCCTTCCAACACCCTTTCCGGTGGTGAGAGCCAGCGCATAAACCTGACGACGTCTTTGGGAAGTTCGCTTGTCGGTTCGCTATATATACTTGACGAGCCGAGTATCGGGCTTCATTCGAGAGATACCGAGAAACTGATACATGTATTGAAAGAACTCCAATCTTTAGGCAACACCGTCGTAGTTGTTGAGCACGACGAGGATATTATGCGTGCCGCTGACCATCTGATAGATATCGGACCAGATGCCGGAAGGCTTGGCGGAGAGGTGGTTTTCGATGGCGATGCCAAGGATATTAATAAATCCTCGTTGGAACTGTTTCCCAAGAGTTATACCGTAAAATACCTGACTGGTGAGGAGACAATAGAGGTGCCTGTAAGTCGTCGTTCATGGAACCGCTATATAGAGATAAAGGGTGCCCGGATGAATAATCTTCGTGGAATCGATGTGGCTTTCCCACTAAATGTGATGACTGTTGTGACAGGGGTCAGCGGTAGCGGGAAATCAAGTCTCGTCAAGGGAATCCTCTATCCTGCGCTCAGACGTCATATCGGTGAAGTGAGCGATGTTCCCGGAGAATATGTAGGAATGAAGGGGGACATTGATGCCATCAAGCGCGTGGAGTTTGTTGACCAGAATCCTATCGGTAAATCCACACGGTCTAATCCTGCCACCTATGTTAAGGCTTATGATGCCATACGTGACTTGTTTGCTGCGCAGCCTCTGTCACAGCAAATGGGCTTTACTGCGCAATATTTCTCGTTCAATGCTGATGGAGGGCGTTGTGATGAGTGTAAGGGTGCTGGTGTCATTACAGTAGAGATGCAGTTCATGGCCGATTTGGTGTTGGAATGCGAATCTTGTCACGGAAAACGTTTCAAGCACGACATTCTTGATGTGTATTTCGAAGGGAAAAATATCGACGACGTGTTGAATATGACAATTTCCGAGGCTATTGATTTCTTTGGAAACCGAAACGCTAAGGTTGCCCGTAAAGAGAAAAGCAACCTGTGTGATACCATAGTGAAACGGCTGAAGCCCCTTGAAGACGTTGGACTCGGCTATATCAAGATGGGACAGAACTCATCTACGCTTTCCGGGGGAGAGAATCAGCGTGTGAAGTTGGCCTATTTCATCGGGCAAGAGAAACAAGACCCTACACTCTTTATCTTTGATGAACCGACAACAGGACTACATTTTCACGATATCAAACGCTTACTGTCATCATTTGATGCCCTCATCAAGCGCGGACACAGCATACTTATCGTAGAACATAATATGGAAGTCATAAAATGTGCCGACTATGTCATAGACCTGGGGCCAGATGGAGGTGATAGAGGTGGTGGTCTTGTCGCAGCAGGAACTCCTGAACAGGTCGCGCAGAATGAAAATAGTATCACAGGCAAATATCTGCGTAAAAAACTATAATAAATGTTAATCGGGAGTACAATGTATCTATATTTTTTGTAACTTTGCATCGCTTTAAGAAATAGAATAACGTAGTAGTTTGATAATCAAACAGTTAGAAAAGTTTTCAAGATAGTTAAGATGAGACAACTTAAGATTCAGAAGAGTATTACAAACCGTTCCAGCGAGGCACTCGATAAGTACTTGGTTGAAATTGGTCGTGCCCCATTAATATCAATTGATGAGGAGATTGAACTTGCACAGAAAATACGCAAGGGTGGACCGGAAGGCGAACGTGCCAAGGACAAACTGGTGACCGCAAACCTCCGTTTTGTCGTTTCCGTGGCCAAACAGTACCAGCATCAGGGACTGACGTTGACCGACCTGATAGACGAGGGTAACATCGGTTTGATTAAGGCTGCTCAGAAATTTGATGAGACTCGGGGATTTAAGTTTATCTCTTATGCTGTTTGGTGGATTCGCCAGAGCATTCTGCAGGCTATTGCAGAACAAAGTCGTATTGTGCGTTTGCCCCTTAATCAGGTTGGATCGCTGAACAAGATTAATCACGAAATCAACAAATTTGAGCAGGAGAACCAGCGTCATCCTAGTGTGGCAGAGTTGAGCGAAGCCACCAATATTGATGAAGACAAGATTGGTCAGTCCATGATGGCAGACGGTCATCATGTCAGTATCGATGCTCCTTTTCAGGATGGAGAGGATAACTGTATGCTTGATGTGATGGCATCAGGCGACGACAGTCGTACTGACCGTCATGTTGACCATGAGTCTATGGCACTGGAATTGAATACTGTGCTTAATAAGGTGCTGAAGGAGAGGGAGATAACCATCATCAGGGAATGCTTCGGAATCGGATGCCATGAGAAGGGTCTGGAGGAGATAGGCGACCAACTCGGATTGACTCGCGAGCGTGTTCGTCAGATACGTGAGAAGAGCATTGCAAAACTGCGTGATAGCGGTAATGCGAAGATTCTAATGAAATATTTGGGCTAAAAGTTTGACAGTTTCAAAAATCTTTGTAATTTTGGGGCTGTGAAATGCAACACAGTCATAGCTATTATCGTGCTGGGCATACTCACGGGTATGCCCAGCATTGTTTTTGGCAGAGAGAAAAACGACTCCCTGATATTGGATCGTATCTATGACTATGCGCAGTATCATCACCCCTATGCAGACACTCTGCCCGACAATGTATATACAAAATATTATTTCAATGTGGAGCGTCGGAACCCAATCCTTTGGCTTATACCGAACATGTATGTTATGGCTAAGGGGGAGAGGGAATATATTCGTGAGGCTTATACAAAACTAACATTCAAGGACCACCATCACTATGATATTGAGAAGCAGGCTCTGTCAGGAACAATCCAACATAATCGTGCTGCTCTTACGCCTCTGCGCAGCTATTTCACCCCGAGACTCTACGATGTGGCGATATATGACGGTCGAGTTCTGTCGCCATTCCATCCTACTAACCGCCGGTATTACAGGTTCCGACAGAACAGGACGTCAGATGGCTCAACGAGAATAGATTTCCTGCCAAAGTCCTACAACACTCAGCTCACCAATGGTTTTGCGATTATTGAGACTGAAACAGGCCGTATCCTCCGTGCTGTCTTGAACGGAGAATATGACATGATAAGTTATCGAACGGAGATTCTCTATAGCAGCAAGGGGGGGCATTTTACTGTGCCTTGGCGTTCGTCAACAGCAGCAACTTTTAAGTTCATGGGCAACAGGGTTGCCACAACATTCACCTCCTATCATAACTCACCTGTCAGCATGGCAGACAGTATCGTGAATATAGAAGGCCGTGCTGCGATGGACACATTGCGACCAATCCCCCTGACATTGCATGACGAGGAAATTTATGAGCGTTATGAAAAAGAAATCAACGCTCAAGAAGCACAAGACACAGTGAATGGGAAAAGCAACATATTAAAGAAAATATTTTGGGATACCATTGGTGAAACCCTCGTAACGCCGATAGAGTCTGAGTCGGATCAAGTGTATTTCTCTGTGTCGCCTATCATCAATCCGCTTTATATCAGCTATAGCAATAGCCGAGGCTTGTCTTATAAGATGCAATTTGGATTCCAGTATATCTTTTCTCCTCACAGATACTTGAATCTCGACCCGATGGTAGGTTATAACTTCAAAATCAAACAGCTTTACTTCAACTGTCCCCTTCGTATAACCTATAATCCTAAGCGTAATGGCTATGCCGAAATAGAAGTTGCCAACGGTAACCGGATTGGTAATGGCAGCGTGTTGAAAGCCATCAAGGAGCAGTACGGAGATACGATTCGTGTCGATGATGAAAATGCCACAAAATTCGATGATACCTATCTGCGTGTATTCAATAATATTATGCTTTTCGACTGGCTTGATATTGGGACGAGCCTTATATTCCACCGCCGTGGTGCTGTCAGGAAAGAGTTTATGCAGAAATATGGCATGCCCACCGACTTCCGTAGTTTCGCTCCGAGACTTGGCATCAAAATTCTGACATGGAAGGGCGGTCCTATCTTTTCTGCGGAGTGGGAGAGGGGCTTCAAAGGTATAGCCAAGTCGAACATTGACTATGAGCGGTGGGAGTTTGACGGACAATGGAAACTCAAGATTCCCGGTCTACGTCTACTGAATATGCGTGCTGGTACAGGTTTCTATACCCGCAAGCAGCAGAACTACTTTGTAGACTATGAGAACTTTCGTGAGACACATCTTCCTGATGGATGGGAAGATAACTGGAGTGGGGAGTTCCAACTGCTTGACGATGACGAATTCAACGCTTCAAATTACTACATACGTGCTAACGTATCCTATGAGTCTCCATTGCTTTTTGCCACCTGGCTCCCCTATGTCGGGAAATATATAGAGAAGGAACGATTCTATCTTAGTGCTGTGCAGGTGGAGCGTTCGCGTCCCTATTTTGAGTTAGGCTATGGCTTCTCCAACCGATACCTTTCAGCGGGGGCCTTTGCCAGTTTCCGAAATACCGAGTTCCTGAACTTCGGCTTCAAGTTTGAGGTGGAGTTGTTCAGACGTTGGTAATCTCATAATCAGTTCAGTGACAGATGAAAGAAGCTATGACAACAAAAAGACCATTGACCATCTACAAGGCCAGTGCCGGCAGTGGAAAGACCTTCACATTGTCGACAGAGTACATAAAACTTGTGGTTATGAATCCGCAATGTTATCGCAATATCCTTGCCGTCACCTTTACCAACAAGGCTACGGAGGAGATGAAGATGCGCATACTCAGTCAGTTGTATGGAATATGGAAACGGCTGCCCGACTCTGATGCTTATATGCGGAATATCTGTGAGAAGACCGGGCAGTCGGAGGAATATGTCTCCAGACGTGCTGGTGTGGCGCTTTCCAATCTGCTGCATAATTACAACTACTTCCGAGTAGAGACGATAGACACGTTCTTTCAGAGTGTACTCCGAAACCTCGCACATGAACTGGACCTTACTGCCAATTTGCGTATAGGCCTTAACGATGTCCAGGTGGAGGAGCTTGCCGTCGACCAGTTGATAGAAGAACTCGACACCAAGGATGCCATGCTGAAGTGGCTGCTTGATTATATCATGGAGAATATCACCGATGACAAGAACTGGAATGTTATCGGACAGGTCAAGAGTTTTGGCAAGACCATTTTTAGCGATGAGTATAAAGAGGTGGCAGATGTGCTACGTGAAAAGATGGCCGACAAAACCTTCTTCAGAACATATACGGAACAGTTGAAAAGCATCAAGAAGGATGCAACAGAGAAAATGAAGTGTCTGGGCGACAGTTTCTTCGGTATCATTGAGAGAAACGGTCTTACCATCGACGATTTTTCAAACAAGCGCCGAGGCATTGCCAGTTTCTTCGTAAAATTGAGCAATGGAGACTTCTCGCCAGACATTCGCAATACAACGGTCGAAAACTGTCTCGCTAATCCTGCGAAGTGGTATGCCAAGAGTCATCCGCGCAGTGCGTTTATCCATGCTCTGGTTGTCGAGGAACTTAGTGCCCTGCTCTGTCGGGCGACACAAGAACTTACTGTACAGTGGAAACTCTTCAAATCTGCCGACCTAACGCTCCGCCACCTCAACCAATTACGCCTTTTAGGCAGCATCGAGCAGAAGGTTCGACAGCTTAACGAAACCTCCAACCGCTTCCTTTTGAGTGACACGCAACAATTGCTGCATGCCCTGATCAGCGACAGTGATTCGCCGTTTATCTTCGAGAAAATCGGCACACAATTGGAACATGTCATGATTGATGAGTTTCAGGACACATCGACAGTGCAGTGGAAGAATTTCAAGGTACTGCTTTCAGAAACCATGAGCCATCAAGGTAGTGAGAATCTCATTGTGGGAGATGTCAAGCAGAGTATATACCGTTGGCGTTCAGGCGACTGGCGGCTGCTGAATGACATCGAAAAGGAATTCCCTAATCCTGAAGAGCAGATACAGATTGCAGACCTTGATGTCAACCGACGCTCACAGCGCAATGTCGTTGCTTTCAACAATGCCTTTTTTTCCTGTGCAAGGGATGTCGAGGTTGCAGCCCTCATAGGCAACGCGGAAGCAGAGCAGTTGGAACGTGCCTATGCTAAAGTTGAACAGAAAATACCGTCTGAGAAAGACAACGAAGGCTTTGTCAGCATCCGTTTGCTCCCTGCTGAGGACTACCAAAACCAAGTCCTGCAACAGGTTGTAGAGACTGTGACAGAGCTGATAAGCCTTGGTATCCGTCCACAGGAGATGGCTATCCTCGTTCGTGTCAACGCCCAAATCCCGCTTATAGCCGAGTACTTCTCCCTGCACCTGCCCTCAGTGAACATCGTTTCCGATGAGGCGTTCCGGCTCGATGCTTCTCAGGCAATCAACCTGATTGTCAGTGCACTGCACCTGATTACCCATCCGGACGATAAACTTTGTAAAGCCCGTATAGTCAAGATCTACCAACGGTCGGTCTGTGGCACGGTAAAGGCAGAAAGCGAGATTCTCCGACTTGACCAGCCTCTCGACCAGATGTTGCCTGAGGATTATATCTGTCACTTTGAGGAACTTCATACCCTGCCGCTCTATGAACTTGTAGAACGTCTCTATGCCATCTTTGGACTCCATCGTCTGAAAGACCAAAGTGCTTACGTGAGTGCATTCTACGACCATCTGGCGAACTATGTCTACGAGAACGCTACGGATATTGATGCTTTCGTGACCTATTGGGAAGAAGAACTCTCCTCAAAAACCATACAGAGCGACGAGATCAATGGTATTCGTCTCATCTCTATCCACAAGTCAAAGGGGTTGGAGTTTGATTATGTTATCATGCCTTTCTGCGACTGGCGGTTAGAAAAGACAGGAAACATACTCTGGTGTCATCCCAAAGAGCCGCCCTTCAGCGACCTGCCCATTGCGCCGATAGACTATAGTCAGAAAGGCATGGTGGGTACTGTCTATGAAGCAGACTATCATCACGAACACCTGCAGAATACCGTCGACAATCTCAATCTCCTCTATGTGGCTTTTACGCGAGCGTGTAAGGGTCTTTACGTTATCGGTCAGCGTGGGACGTCAAACTCCAGGTCGGCACTCATCGAAGAATGCCTGCCTCTGGTGAGCGACAGTCTGGAGGGGGCCGTCTTACAGTGTAATGACGACAAACAGACCGATATCGTCTTTGAATATGGCTGCCCTCCAAAGTCTGGTTCGCTAAAGGAACGTAAAGTCTCACAGAATGTATTCCTGCAACCCGTTACGACCAAGCGACTCCATATAGAGACTTTCGACAGCCATGCAGACTTCAGACAAAGTAACCGCAGCAAGGATTTTATTGCTGGTGACGACGATGACAATGCCGACCAAAGGAACTATGTTCAGATGGGTAGCATTCTCCATAAGGTCTTTTCTACTATCCGTACAACGGCGGATATAGATTATGCCCTCCGACAGTTGCAGATGGAGGGAATCCTCTATGATGAACATCTGACGCCAGAACGCATATCGGCCATTTTGCGCAAGCGCCTTCAAGATCCGCGTGTTGCCGACTGGTTCTCCGACCGTTGGACGCTTTTCAACGAGTGTACGATTTTGTCCGTTGATGGCGGTATGGTCAGAGAGCGGCGGCCAGACCGCGTCATGACCGATGGCCGGCAGTGGATTGTCGTCGATTTCAAGTTTGGTAAACCGAAGGACGAATACAAGGCACAGGTGCTTGAATATATGCATCTCATTCAGGGCATGACCTCAGCCGACAACCAGGCAATTTTGATAAAAGGCTATCTGTGGTATGTCTACAGCAATAAAATAGAAGAAGTAAAATGAAGACATTTCTGGAATATGTGGCAGAAGACCTGCTCGCAAACTATGGTACCGACCTTTCGCGTATCGCGGTGGTGTTTCCCAACAAGCGCGCCTCTCTCTTTCTTAATGAATATCTCGCACGGTTGGCGGGGCGGCCCATCTGGAGTCCGGCATATATTACCATCAGTGAACTCTTCCGGCAGAACAGCAGCCTCCATGTGGCCGATCCTATCAAGTTGGTCTGCGACCTTCATAAATGCTTCACACAGTGTACAGGCATTGACGAGACCCTCGACCATTTCTATGGATGGGGGCAGATCCTTGTGGCCGACTTCGATGACGTAGACAAGAATATGGCACCTGCCGACCGTGTCTTTGCCAATCTCCGCGACCTCCACGAACTCGACGACGTGTCCTATCTCACTGATGAGCAGCGTGATATCCTGCGCCGCTTCTTCAGCAACTTCAGCGATGACCACAACACCGTACTCAAGCAACGTTTCCTCAGTCTCTGGAGTCATATCGGTGACATCTACCACCTCTTCCGTCAGCGGCTGGCAGATCAGCAGCTGGCCTATGAAGGTGCACTCTACCGTGAGGTCGCTGAAAGAGAGACCTTGGCACTTCAGTATGATACATACGTCTTCGTGGGGTTCAACCTGCTTCAGCAGGTGGAGCAGGAACTCTTCTCCAAACTCAAGCGGCAGGGTAGGGCCAGGTTTTATTGGGATTTCGACGACTACTATATGAAAAAAGGTACTACCAGTGAGGCTGGTCACTATATCTCTCAGTACCTCTCGGAGTTTCCTAATGAACTGGACAGCACTAACCGCGATATTTATGCTAACTTTTCTCGTCCAAAGACCATTAACTACATCTCTGCCCCCACAGAGAACATTCAGGCGCGCTATATTAGCCACTGGCTTGACAAAGACCGTATCCGTCAGGGAAGGAAGACGGCCATTGTCCTGGCTGACGAGAAGTTGCTTCAGACCGTTATCCACTGTTTGCCTGACGATGTGGAGAAAGCCAACATCACCACCGGCTACCCGTTGGCACAGACGCCTGCTGCTTCTCTCATCAATGTGCTGTTCTCTCTCCAGACGGCAGGCTTCGACCACAATCGTGAATGTTTCCGACTCC
>Ga0247611_10010177_pt1 | contig 11103 bp, 11 predicted proteins | sample 177DNAGHGhighgp2_FD_192422 | JGI IMG/M metagenome (GOLD analysis project Ga0247611, IMG submission 192422) | Sheep rumen microbial communities from Palmerston North, Manawatu-Wanganui, New Zealand - 1770 DNA GHGhigh gp2 | ecosystem: Host-associated > Mammals > Digestive system > Stomach > Rumen... | reverse complement strand
AAATTTAATTCCTTGATAACGGAACTTAATAACCGGATCGCAATCTTCGTCTTCAACGATATAGAAATAGCTATTATAGCAATCTCTTGGAACTTTATAACCATCTTTTTTATCTCATTTAGCATTTTTTAATCCTAAACTTTCTGCTGGTACAAATTCTGTATTAAATTTACATTTATCTGTTCTCGCAGTTGCATTAAGATTTTTAATTGTCTCTAAGATGTCAGTCGCATAGCGTTGATACTTCTCATTATCTGGATCAATTTTAATGCCTAAAAATTCCGCACCTTCAACAAATCCATTAATACCAATAGTTAAATATTGACGATCTAAATCAATAAAGCCTGCATCAAAAATTGTGAGTAATCCAGCATTTTTATAATCCCATATAATAGAATTGAATGCGGTTAAATATTTATGGATTCTTGATACAATAGATGAAATATAAAGCGATAAAGGTTCTTTTTCGAAGCTTAATGCATTATCTCTGTGCCAATCTTGCACGATTCTGTTAAGATTCATAGTAATTACACCTTTAGAACCTGTTTCAATTCCACCTGCACCAAGAGTATAAGAGAAAGTATTATCTTCAATACCATTCCTTAAACGACAACAAGATGAAAGTGAATCTACACTATCACTTTGATACATAAAGAATGATGCTCCTTCGCTCCACATCTGTGCAAAGAAGTTGGCCATTTCGCTATCTGCATATTGTCCATTAATTGTATGCATATTCGCAGTTTCAACAGGGAAAGTTAAAAGATTTTTAAGACGTTCTTTATTGAATCAGATCATAAACATTTTTTGAAGCTCTTTAACGCTTTCTCAATGTTCGATAGGATCGTCCCAGTCTCCTGGAAAGACAAACTCTTTAAAAATTTCATTAAAGTAATCATGATCAAAATATGCGATATTTCAGAAGAGAGATTGATAGCCCCTTGCACCTGCTGGTTGATTAATAGTATAAACAATTTGTGCGAAATAATGTTCTAATTTTTCACGCAATGTAATATCTTTTGTCTTTCAATGTTCAATTACATCATCTAAATGTTGTATATAATCATCACCATAATCTTTACGAGCAAAGTGATCGAAATAGACTAAAAATTCTGGAGTTGCTGTCGCACCAGCAAATTGTCCTGCAACGAGAAACATCAAATTAATGAATGAACCGCAAAAAGAATCTAAATGTTGCGGTGCTGTTGAACTACCACCAATTTTTGTAAGACCATCTAATAAGAATGGATAAAGTGTAATAGAACAGCAATATGGAAAGATTGATGTTTCATCATGTTTGTAAATAATATGATTTGCCAAGTCTTCTGCATATTGATCTGCTACAACAGAACCATACATTGCAGTAAGTTTTTGTCTCATTAGCTCACGATTTAAAGCAATAATATCTTTTTTAGGTAATTCCGCAGCTAAAGTAGCGATATTTTTATTTGCTACATTAGCATTCTGATCGACATCACTACCTGTTGCCGCATTTTGTGCTTTCATATATTTCTGTATGAAAGCAATTTTGTTTTCAATTGTATCTTGCATAATTAAAGCCCTTTAACCCAGTCCTTTGCTTGTTTCATGGTAAAAAGTTCTCCATTAATAGAGAGAATAGGAAGTTCTTTAATACCTAATTCTTTAGCTTTTTGAGGGTCATCGAATAAATTGTAATCTTGGTATTCTACGCCCTTTTTATCTAATTCCATTTTAAGCATTTTACACTTAGGACAAGTAGGCGAAGAATATACTATGATGCTATCTTTCATATAAATCTCCTTATAAAATGTATATAAATATAATTTAGGTTTGATTAAAGGTCAAATAAAAGAGCAATAAAAAAGACTACCCGAAGGTAGTCTTAGGAGCTGTTTTATTGATTAGGACTATGCAAGAAGATCTTTTGGATCAACGATAGAATAAAACACACCGTGTTCAATTGGATCGCCATTTCTATCACCAACAGTAATAACTGTTGTCAAACAATCACCATTCATATCAAAGACAGTTGCATCACCTTCTGCATCCTGTGCAAGATTAAAGATTGAATCTGGTAAGAATTGATAGAAAACGATTAATGCTGGAACTTGTTGTCCACTAACTTGATCGATGAAGAATGTGTCACCAACGATTAATTTTGGACCATTGAAGTCTTCTGTAATATGAAGTGCGTGAACACTGCCATAATCAACACCATTAGCACCTGCAGTTGAACCTTCAGCGACTGTTCCACCAAGAGCATCTAATGCTTGAGCACTACCAAGAGCATCTTGCATTTCAAGTCTCATGGATTTGCCGAATTTAATTAATGGATTACTGAATTGACCACCAGAAACGGTTTTTGTTGGACCGTCTTGTGTAGCATTAGCAATTTTTAATGTATCTAATCTGCAAAGTGGAGTGTTCCATGTCCATGTGCTTCCAGAAGCAGAACCAAGTGTTTTAAGAATTTCAACAGCATCTTTGCCAGCAAATTCTTCTGCAGTTAATGACTCATAGACACGAGCATTCATAACTGTAACAATACCAAAGCGTTGAATCATACCTTGGAAGTTTGCTGCAGAACCACCTAATCTAGAATATACTAAATTATCAGCCATAATATATGTTTTACCTCACTATATTATTTTATAAAGAAATCCAATTTTTTGCCTTTCTTTACGTTGCCTGCCGCATATGCTTGCGCATTGACCTCGTAAGACACGGCTCCTGCGGCATATTTTTGGAGCCATTGAATTTGAGCCATAGTTTGATCGAAGAGGTAGTCGATCGTAAAAGAAGGAAACTTGTAAGTAATAGAAAGCAAAATTTTCATGATTTCATCTTCGCCAGCTTTTTTACTGCGAAGTTTTTTAATCTTTTCTTCATTTGCTTTTTGAGCCAAGTATAATTTACGAGCTTCTTCTGAAGAGAAAACTATAGGTTTTTCTATTTTTTCCCCATAAGATAATTTTAATAAATAAACTATATAGTTTCAAATATCACCAGTTATAGTAATACCATCTACTATAAGTTCTTTATTTTTTAATTCTACTTTTTTAAAAAGTTTATTTAGTTGTTCAATAAATAATGTATAAATTTTTTTATATTGATTATATTGACCTAAATCAAATATTAATATTTTTATAATTTCATAATGAGTTAATTCATTTTTATTTTGTAATCCTAAAGATTTTTTTAAATTATCTTCACTCATTGAAATTATATGATAAAAAGCATTCCAATCTTGATCTTCATAAAAATCTCTCAATGTGCGCATTTTTACCGCAAAAACACCATCAGGAGTCTGAATATGAATTATTTTTGTTACAAATAGTCTTGAAATGCTATAATCACTTTTAATTAATTCTTGTTCATCCATTAAATATCACCAGCTTTCTTTTGTTGGTCGGTCATAATAAATGATAAACGATATGCGGAATGAAATTCAGAAAGCATTAAATGAGACATTGATGAAAAATTCATTTGTCCAGCAGAACTAAATTTTTTATTTTGTAATAAATTAATTATTTTATCTCCAAGTTCCAATAATCTATTTTTATTACCTTCTAAAAGAATATGATCCATATTTGTACTAACATAAAGGATTATTGTTGCTCTTGTATTTTCTTCAGAAGCCGGCATAATACTATCAACTAATATAGAAATAAAAGTGTTTCTTTGATAATCTTCAATGCGGTTTTCTACTGGAGGTTCCATTGAAATATAATGTTCTTCTAATAAATCATTAAGAGATTTCTCTGGAACTGATTGAATCAAAGCATCTGCTGTATCTATAATTAATAATTTTTTAATCGTTTCATCTTGTGCCAAAACTGTAGCAATTTCAATAGGAGCTTTTTTAAGATTAGTTAATTTAATCATTATTCTTTCGTCACATATTGTCTTGTGACTACTTCGCCTCCTTCTTTAGTTTCAATCGTAACGTTTTTTACACCGAAAGGTAACATAAAGACTACAGAAGATGCAGAACGTTTTTTAATTTTAACCTGTTTGTTATCATAAACAAAATAACCATTTTCTGTTGGTAATGTAATATCTACTTCATTGCCAATATAATAAATATTTGTTTCTGGTTGTTTTTCAGGCACGATAATAACAGGAGTAATGTTATCTTTTGCTCTTTCAATATAAACTAAATCATTCTCATGTTCTTCTGCTACTTCTTTAGAAATAGTAGTCGCACGTAAAGAATAATAAATAATACCAGGAGAACTAATTGCATCTCATTCCTGAACTAATCAAGGTCTTTTATTAATAACAATTTTATCTTCAAAACCAAGTATATTAACAGGTAGAACCAAAACTGGTTTTTGTAAAGATTCTAATGATGCACCATATTCATTTTTAATATTGACGTAATTCTTTTCTGGGCCTTTAAAATATCCCCAAGTATGTTCTACTTCAATATTACATAAATATGCTAAATACTTATGCCAATGAACATCTTTAATAGTAACAATTTCTTCTGCAATTAGTCAGTGTAACCCTTTAGCGCCTCAGACTGAACCAAGTTCAAGAGGATCACAAACTGTTGTATATATATATGCTTTATCTTTTTCTTGTTCATTAACTACTGTAGCACATACAGTAGTAGTTATAATTATTTCTTCGTCATCCTTTATGGAGTATTCTTTATTTTCTAATTCAATAGAAGGATAACCTTTAAAAATAAAACCTGTGTTTAAGTTATCTCGAGCTTCCATTCGTTTTGAATTACGATTTCTAAATCTTTCAAAACTGTTCATATTAATCCTCTGAATTAATATCACCCATGGAAGGTTTTCTTTCTTCATTAACTCTACTATATCTATTTTCTAACTCACGCGCATAATCACGATATTCAGCCATAAGTTTCATATTTTTATCAACTGCATTCGCACGCGAATAAGTTTTGATGTTTATATCTGTATAGATTTCATCAAAATTATCGGCATTAGAAATTTGGTTTTCACACCAGTAAACTTTCATTCATGCGATGAGAATTTCGATTTCAGCATAAGTTAAATCATTTAAGAAATAACCATGAAGAATTGCCTCTGGATAATCTTCCACATCAACTTCTTCCAACTTGTTATCGGCATTTCTCACCGCATAGAAAGTTTTATATTCAGTAGAAATTTTAGGAAATTTAAAGGCTGCTATTGCTCTTTCTGCAAGATGAAAACATTCTTCATCAATGTCATCTTGTGAGATGACACCATAATATTCACCACGAATGGTAGCTAGAAATGATGGATATAAGATATTATCTCAATATTGCATAACTGCCTCCTTTTAAAATTAATTATTTACTTTCAACAATAGAATCATTATCAATGACAAGTTGAACTTTTAAAACACTTTCGAGCATACGAACTACACCTGTGCTTAAACTATCAACATTTGCTGCTGCAACTTTAATGATAAGTTCTTTACCATAATCTTTAACAGATTTTTCAATACTTGCTCTATTTCCGCTTTGTAAGATACCTAAAATGGTTTTTTCGTTATCTTCTTTCACAGGAGTAAAGTCTAAATGTTCATCAAAATAAACACCTGCTTCATAAGCCGCTTGAACTAATTCTTCATTGTTTTCAAAAGTAAAGACACCTTTTTTATAAAGTCTATAATTACCATCATCTAAGAAAATACCTAATGCCCAATCTAATGGTAAAAACATTGATGGTCTTCTATCTGTAAGATAGATTTCTTTTTCTAATGTAGGATTAGAAACTGGATGAAGAATAAATAAGACATTACCTGGAATAGTCTTTTTAATTTTAAAAACTTTTGGTTCAGACATAAAAGTCTCCTTTCTAAAAACTTAAAGGAGGGAGAGGGTATAACCCTCCCCCTTTGGATATTATTTTATAAATTAGTCGATGATAGCATCTTCAACAGTAATAACTGCGAAGTTATTAGCCATTGCAAGACCAACACCCATTAATTTATGAGCTTCCCATTTTTCGCTGCCGGTTGCTTGTTCATTACGTTTAATGTACATTTCACCTTTTAAGGCAACTTTAACTGGTTTAGCACCAGCTGGGAGGACGAAGACGTATTTTGGATCATAGAACCATTCGCCATTTGTATTATCAACTAAGTAGTTTGGTAATTCAACGATACGAACGCCTTTGTAAATACGGATGATACCGATTTGTCTACGATCTTTACTATCTTCTAATTCTGGATGATATGCATCACCTGGGTTAGCAAGTTCATCCATAGCAACGGCAGAACCGAAGACTGTTGGAACACCATATTGTTTAACATATGGTAATACTTTGTCTAAGGAATCACCTAAGCCAGCTTTGTTTGTTGTAACAGTTGCTGTACCTTCTTTGATACGTTCATAACCTGCTAAAGCAGAACCTGTTGCTAAAGCATTGAAGACTTCTTTATAAACGATTTCTTCAAAACCTTCTAAGATATTGGAGAATAATTCGCCTAATGTCATTCTACCAAGAATGATTTCTTCTAATGTAACGTAAACAGAAACAGTATATACACTTGTTTCAAGACCAAAATATTTGTTATCTAATCTTGCTGCGCGGTAGATACCACCACGTGCACCTTTGCTAATTGTTAATTTAGCACGGTTTTTGCCAAGTTTTTCGATATCGAATACAACTTCAGCATCTCTTGCGAATTGTCTAACTTCAGCAAATTGAGATAAAACACCGTCTAATTTCTTTGGTAAGATTTCATCGACAGCTTCTTCAATTAAACCGAAAGCTTTGACTTCTGCATTACGGAAATCACGGGCATTAGAATTTTCATCTAAACCACATTCTTCCATAATTGCTTTAACTGCAGCTTCATTAACATCTTCTGCAGCAAAGTTTTCAACTGATCTGCCTTCGAAAGCAGCTACTAATAATTTCTTAATCATTGTTACTACCTCCAAAAACTAACCAATGAACATATAGTGATGTGCAGGAGTACCATCTGGTAAAGTATTCACTTTATACCAGTCATCACCACTTTGTGTTGAACTAGCATCTAATTCAACGATACGACCATCAATGCAAACTGCACTTGGTTCCATATCAGACATCCATTCATCACCTGGGATGAGTTGGACTAAACGACCGCATTCATTCTTTGGATTAATAGCAAAGAATTTTGCACCGTCGAATAATGTGTTGAGTGGTTCGGAATAGTGGATGAAAAGTGCTCTTTCACTACCACTTGCTTTAACGATACCATCAGCACTGATACCACAGATGTGGCCATTTTCGAACATACCATTTGCGCTAAGTAAATCGCCTGTTGCAGAAGGAGCAATTTCCATTTGAGCAACTACGAAACCTGGTTGTAAACCTTTAAGGTTGTTAGCTTCAATTTGGTGGTATGTTGGTAAATAATCATAAATTGCCATGTTATACCTCGTTAGATTAGCGACCTAATACGTTTCCGATATAATCCGCTAATTCACTTTCTTTGCTCTCATTTTTCTTAACATTACTACCAATTAATTGAGATAATGAGAAAACTCTTGTAGTTGGCTTTGCTTTTTCTCTTTCTTGAAAATCTTTATAAATTTTAAGAAGAGAAGTTTCTAATTCATTTTTAGAAACTGAATCAATGGTAGCAAAGAAACCATTATATTCATCTTCTGAAAGATATTCCTTATAAGAGTTTAAGAGTTCTTCCTTTTGCGCTCTTTTAAGGGCTTCAAATTCCGCTCTTTCACTATCAGTAAGTGGGGCAGAACCTGAATTTTCTTCTTTGTTTTGTTCATTAACTGCACCTACTTCCATAGTAGTTTGGGTGTTAGCGTCAACATCTTGTGCTGCAAAAGTTGCAGGTTCTTCGTTTGCTGCAGGTGTAGTTGCAGCATCACTCGCAGAAGTATCAACGTTACCTTCAGTGCTTAATGGAGTCTTCTCCGCGGAATTGTCCATAGAAGCATTTTCAGGCTTAGAAACCGCATCTTCAGTATTATCTGTAGTAGCAGTATCTAAAGAAGTTGCTTCAGTAATTGTTTCTGTTTCTTGAACAGCAGTAACTGTAGCTTCTGTTGCTTGTTCTGGATTTGTTACGCCTTGTGGCTCTTCAGTAGTAACAGTTGTTGTTTCAGTTGTCATATTGGCGTTACCATCTGTTGTTGGTTCTGGTAAATCTTCATAAACAACATGAACTTCATGAATTTCACCTAATGTGACTTCACCTGATTCAGAAATAGAATAATTGATGCGCATTAATTTTGAAGAACCATCTAAATAAGAATAGAATCTACAAATTGCACGATCTTCGTACATTTCAACAACAAAGTTAAAGTACTCTTTACCGTATTCTGTATCAACTGCTTCACCTACTTTAGTAGCAGTTTCACCCCAGGAGAGCTTAATAAATTCTGATAAATTCATTTCATTGCCTCCAGGTTGATTGTGACCATTTTGATCGCAGTATTCATGTAATAATTTTAAACTTTCGAGTAATTCGTCAGTTGTGAAGAACGCTGAACCTGTGAACGCGGGTTTTTGGTCTTTCCCTAAAACACTTACTCCAACAAAGTGTCCTGCGGTGAACTCAATGTTTTTGAAATGTTTTCTTTCGTCATAGTTAATAACATACTTAACAGTAGTTGGGTCTAGTTCTAAAGATTGACTATGACCTTCAATCTTCTTTGCGATTTCTCCAACCTTGTCTGGACGTTTCGTATAGTACACTGTATCGCAAACTGCTCAAGTGTTACCATCGTCTCTTGTTTCGAAGACTACTTCTCCGCAAGGATCGACAATACCATAAATGGCTTGTTCTGTCGCATGTCCGACAAAATCATCTTTCTTTTCGTCATAATAGCTTACAATTGGAGTGTAAGGTAATGATTTAATAATACTTTCTGAGAAAGTATCGTTGAACAAACGATGATCAGGTGTTTCGCCCTTGTAGAACACACGAAGTTTTCCACGAGTGAAACGCTCATTTTCATTTTGTTCTTCTTTTGAAAAAGATAAGGTTGCAGGAATACTACAATTGATTGTGCGTTTTTTCATGTAAACCTCACCTTAAATTACATTATTCTTCTTTATTATCTGTTGGCTCAATTCCAGATTTTTTAGAAGTATCGTTTTTCTCATCTGTTGCTTCTCTATCTTCCGCAGTTTGTGTATAAGAAGTTTGCATTGGAGTAATACGATCTAAATGTAATTTTGATTCTAAATTGAGAACATCTTCGATGTTCTTTTGTTTAATACCTGATGCTATCAAGTAATCGACTTTGCCAACACCAAGTGTAGCATTATCTTTGTATATCTCGATATCATCTTCGTAAGTATATGAGGAGATTGGTAAAATATCAATATCGGCCTGTAAGGTTTTAAAATCAAACCAATTATTGATAGCAATACTATAGAAGCTTGCTAAGCCTTGTACAAACTTTCACACCAATCCTTTATCTCTAATTAATGAATATTTTAATGCGGTGACACTATCGGAAGTAAAAACTCCACTATTGAAGCCGGCATTATTAAAAATTGCTTTAAATGACTTACTTAATACTTGATTTTCAACTGTATCATTTTCTGCAAGTTTTTCAACTGAAATAGTACCATATGTTGTTAATAAACGAGATTTTTCACCTTTATCAATGACTTTTTTCATCGAATTGTGTAATGCTTTGACTTCGTCTACTTCAAAGATAAGTTTATCTTCATAGTGAGGCATCGTTTGAACAACAATATATTTTAGAGCATTTTCATTTCTTTCTAATTCATTGTCTTGATATTTTTCATAATCAAGAATACCACCCAAAATATATAAATATGTTGGAATACCATAATCATTTAATAATAGACCACTTGAATAATGTGGATCTAAATCTTGCCAACGTAAATTGGCATTTGCTTTATATTTATTATAACATCTTTTAAAATCTTTTGGAAAACTTTTTAAATAATCATTTAAATCGGCATCCGTTAAACCAGTATCATCAAAATAAGAAAAATCAAATTGAATTAATGCAGTTCCATATTGAGTTTCACCAATTTTTCTACAGTATTTACTAGGAAGTAATAAAGTATCAACTGTATATGATTCTTCATTAATCATTGTGGTAAAATAAACTGCACCACTAATAAATAAATTTCTTAAAATTGCCGGAAATTTTGTTTCAATAGAAAGACCATCTACTACTTCAAGCATTAAACGATACTGAGATAAGAATTCATCTTCTGGAATTTCTTTTTTCGCCTGTGCTTTGCTTTTAGTATATAGTCTATGAGGAGTAACTTTATATCTCCACATAAACATATTTGCTAAATACTCAATAACGTCAGAATAGATTGGGTTTGTAGCATATACTTTTTGAGATAATTCAACAGCTTTTGTATTACTTGTAAAAGATGTTTCAAGTAATGTTCTAACTTCTGATGCTGTCTTCGGTTTATTACCAATACCGCTAGTAGAACGGTTATATCTACGTGCAGTTGATGGTTCATCAGCATAAAGAGTTTCTAAAATTTTAACTCGATCTTTTCTAAATTGAGTTATTTTTAAATCTTCATTTTTAACCATAACCGACCTCCTAGTCAATTAACGTAATAATACGTTTAGCGCCTGCTTTACGTCTATTTTTGTAATAAGCAAGTTCTATATATTGATTTACCGCTCATACTAAGTATTCTGCCATAGAGAAGAAGTCTTTTTGGATTGCCGCGTTACGACGAACAATCTTGAGAGAATTACTCATTTGATCAGAAGTATTTACGATATCAAGATTTTTAAGTTCCGCTTCCATTTTATCCATTGTTTGGAAAGGAAGTAAGAATTGTTGTTGTTTCATTCTACTCATTGAACAGAATGATTTGTTTTTGGCATATAGCGATAATGCCTCTGAAAGTTTAATTGGGAATGTGATCGCACCAGTACTCATTCTTGAGAAGAAGAACCAGTGGATTTGTTCACCAACTTTTCCACCTGATTTAATCTCATAACAGATTGTTTTATCTTTTGGATAACGTTTTAAATCATGTTCTGCGCTATCTGGTGGATTAATTATACCTAATCCTTCTAAAATCATGCCAGTTTCATCAGTAGTTTCTTTATTTAATCAGTCGCGCATAGCCGCACCAATACCATTAGCATCGTAAATTAGAAGTTTAGCATTATAGG
>Ga0247611_10010176_pt1 | contig 11104 bp, 7 predicted proteins | sample 177DNAGHGhighgp2_FD_192422 | JGI IMG/M metagenome (GOLD analysis project Ga0247611, IMG submission 192422) | Sheep rumen microbial communities from Palmerston North, Manawatu-Wanganui, New Zealand - 1770 DNA GHGhigh gp2 | ecosystem: Host-associated > Mammals > Digestive system > Stomach > Rumen ... | reverse complement strand
ACTGGAAAATATCCTATTGACATTAATTATGTGACATTCACTACAGACGACAAGAAAAGCGTCCCTGTTGCTGATGCCACAGTTGGTGAGTTGACTTACGCTATCGACTACACTATCCCCGCTGGCGGATTTGGCACCTTGGTATGGCCCCTCGCCCTCGACATGAGCGCTAATGAATTCACCGTTGGAACTGGCGAATTGAATGGCACAAATATGAAACCTATTCCCGTGGAGGGAAAGAAGATTGCAGGCAACGAGCCGGTTATCATCATTGGCAAGGCTGGAACATACAGCCTCACCACAGTGCCCAAAGACCAAAGTGCAAGTGTTGCCAAGGTTACAGGCAACGTGCTTGAGGGTACAGTTGACAAGCCTCTGAAGGTGGAAGGCAGCAACATTTTCGCCCTTGCAGAAAAGAATGGTGTTCTTGGCTTCTATCGTTGCGACGAGGGTGTCGAGATTCCTCAATACAAGGCATACTACACCGGCAGTGCCACTGTCGACTCATACCCCTTCGAGGTTGACGGCATCAACAATATTGTTGCTGACGAACTCAGCGGTGATGCCTACACCATCTCCGGCGTGAAAGTGAACAACACCAGCAAGAAGGGTGTCTATATCGTCAATGGTAAGAAGGTTGTTGTGAAATAAACCACTTTTTCCCCACTATAAAATCCCTCCTTTGACCATGTCTTTATGGGGTCTGGGGAGGGATTTTTTAGAAAACCACCCATCAGGAGAGATGAGCAACAACTGAAAACTCAGAAACTCAACAACTGAAAACTCAGAAACTCAAAAATATGAGACCTTTAAGATTATTATTAACTTTTGTGTCAGTCTGCCTGGCCACCTTGGCGTGGTCGGTCAGTTTCACAGTGGAGGGCATCCGTTATTCCATCACAAGTGATGCGGACCAGACGGTTACAGTCCAAAGCTGGGATAAGAAGTATTTCTACGACCTGAATACCCCCGAGAACCCCAATGTAGGCGGTAATCTCGACGAAGCAGGTCCGATTGAACTCACACTGCCTTGGCGTGTGCTCTACAATGGTATATATTATAAGGTGACAGCCATCTCAGAAGATGCCTTCTCTGATTGCGTCTCCATGAAGACCATCACCATTCCCAACTCCGTGGAGTCGATAGGAGAGAATGCTTTTCAATACTGCACCAGCCTCAAATCCGTGAAGGTGCAGTGGGTGAAGCCATTGGCCATTGATGAAACAGTATTCAGCGGTGTCGACCTGAGCGGGACGGAAGACGACCCAGAGTCGGGTGTTGCCCTTTATGTCCTTTCGGGATATGAGAACACCTATAAGAACGCTGAGGTGTGGAAGAACTTCAAATTGGTCTCGGGATATGCCGACTATGATATCAATATGGTGTTTGAGGACCCATATGTGAGGGAAATCTGTATTTCCAACTGGGATGCCGACGGCGATGGTGAGCTGACCTACCGCGAGGCTCGTGCCGTTACCGACCTTGGAGCTGCCTTCGTGGGCGACACCAACATCACCAGTTTCGACGAACTTCGTTCATTCTCCCAGGTCACCACTATAGGCCAGTCATGCTTCCGTGGTTGCTCCAAACTGAAGTCCATCACCATTCCTCCATCAGTGAGAAGCATCGGCCAGACCGCTTTCCAGGGTTGCAACGCCCTCACAAGCGTGACCTTTGCCCAGAACCCCTCCACCAAGAGGTCTTATGTGACCACCATTGGCAACAGGGCTTTTGCCGGATGCGCCAACTTGTCTGAATTGAGCTTGAGCACAGTGGGCTCTTTGAAAGAAATTGGTGACCATGCTTTTGATGGTTGTGAAAGTGTGAAGAATTTCTTCATCGTTGCAGCCGTTAAGTCTATTGGAGAGGGTGCTTTTGCCAACTGCTCATCATGTACAAGTTTTTGGGTAGCAGGAGACAACACCGTCTATAAGCACAACTCTTCCCAGACTTGCATTCTCGACAAGGCTACTGGTACGCAACTGGTGGCTTATGCCTGTGGCAAGAACGTGTCACAGCTCACTATCCCCGAGGGTGTGGTAGAGATTCTCCCCTTCGCCTTAAGCGGTGCGAAGAAACTCACCAACGTCGATCTCAACAAGGTGGAAATTATCGGACAATCCGCTTTTGCCAATTGCGAGAATCTGTACACCGTGATAATGCCCGCCAGTGTGGCAAGCATCGGTTCTAAGGCTTTCAATGGTGTTGCCAAGGGTATTCGCGTGCAGGTGGAGTGGAGCACACCCCTTCCTATTGAGGCAGGCACATTCTCCAACGCAGTGCCGGTGCAGGGTGATGAACTGACAGGCCGTCTGTTCGTTCCCACAGGCACGGTCGACGCCTATGCCGCCGCTACGGGTTGGAACTGGTTCAACTTCATCGAGCATGGCACCATCAGCGACTATGCCGCCAGCATCATCACTTTTGCCGATGCCAAGACGAAGGCCCTTTGCCTTGCTGCATTTGATGCAGATGGTGACGGGTACCTCACTCAGGACGAGGCAGCTGCAGTCACCTCCCTGGCCAATGTGTTCAAAGGTGCCGACATGGGTTCCTTCGACGAGTTGAAGTATTTCACCGGTCTCACAGCCATCGAGGACAATGCCTTCAGCGGCAGCACACTCACCAAGATTACCCTTCCCGAGACCGTCACTACGATTGGTCGCGGAGCCTTTGCCAACTGCGAGGGTCTGAAGGAGTTCTTCATTCCCGCCAATGTCGTTTCCATTGCCACTGGCGCTTTCGGTGGCTGCACAGGCATCAAAGCCTTCAAGGTGGATGAGGCCAATGAGTATTTCTCTGGTGGAACCTCTGGTGTGCTGTTCAACAAAGACCATTCCACTCTTATCCAATATCCTCTCGGTATGACAGCCAAGTCTGTCAATCTCCCCGACAACATTGAGAGTATTGCCGAAGAGGCATTCCGTGGCGCACCCAACCTGCAGGAGGTCATCTTGTCATCCAGCATTGGGTCCATCGGTGAGAAAGCATTTGCCGACTGTGTCAACCTGAAGACGATGAGGGTTGCCTGGGTGGCTCCCCTTGAGGTGCCGTCGAATATTTTCGAGGGTATCGACCTTGCCAATGACTCGCTGAGCGTACCCAATGGTTCGCTGGAGGCTTATCAGTCAGCTCCTGTCTGGAAGGAATTTGGCAAGATGGGCACTTATAAGATGTATATCTTCTTCCAAGACCCCAATGTGGAGAAAATCTGTGTTGCCAAGTGGGATGCCAATGGCGACGGCCGACTCAGCTATCCCGAGGTCACTGAGGTGACTGAGATTGGTACGCTCTTCAAAGGAAATACAGAAATCACCACCTTCCCCGAACTGGTTGAGTTCACCGGACTCACAGAGATTCCCGATGAGGCTTTCAAGGGATGTATCTCCCTTCAGACCGTTGGATTCCCCAACAACATCACCCAGGTAGGAAAGAGCGCTTTTGAGGGTTGCTCGGTATTTTCACTCCCCACATTGCCCAAGAAACTGACCACCATTGGTGAGAAGGCATTCTACGGCTGTGGTGGCATCAAGTCGTTCAACGCCAGCAAGTACATCACCTCCATTGGCGACGGTGCCTTTGCCGACTGCCAGTCGCTCACCAAGTTCACCTCTACAGGAAGCACGGTGTATATCGCTCTCGACAACATCCTCTTCACCAAGGACACGACAACTGTGGTGGCCTATCCCGCCGCAAAGACCAAGACCACGTTCACGGTCACCAAGGACTACGTGAAGGAAATCCGTCCGTATGCCTTCAGCGGAGCCAACAACCTCAAGACCATCTCCCTCCATATGATAGAGACCATTGGTAGCTATGGCTTTGAGAAGTGCAACGGTCTGCAAAGCGTGGAGTTCTCCGAGGGTCTGAAGAATATCGAGAAAGGTGCGTTCAGCAACTGCCAGAACCTCCAGTCCATCAAGATTCCTGCCAACGTGACCAAGATTGCCGCCAAGGCATTTGAGGGCATGCCCGCAGCCGTGAGGTGCCAGGTGGCTTGGACCGAGCCGCTTGCTATTCCAGCCGGAACGTTCTCCAACTATGAGACCCTCTCCGCAGACCAGATTCCTGGCATCCTCTTTGTGCCGGAGGGCACCAAGAGCCTTTATGAGAAAGCCACGGGATGGGATTTCTTCAAAATCATCTATGAATCCGACATGTCGGAATATGACGCAACCCTCATCTCCTTCGCCGACCCGCTGGTCAAGCAGCTGGCAGCATCGGCATGGGATAAGGATGGTGACAATCAACTGAGCTATGAGGAGGCTGCTGCCGTCACTGACCTGGGAACAGTCTTCACCGGCCAGCCCATCACCACATTCAACGAGCTGAAATACTTCACCGCTCTCACTGAGGTTGGCGACAACGCATTCAAGAACACCACACTCAAGACCATCAGTCTGCCTGAGACCATCACACGCATTGGCAACTCGGCATTCCAGGGGACATCCATCAGCAAATGGAATACGTTGCCTGGCCTGACAGAGATTGGCGACAGCGCCTTCGCCTACAACGACGGCTTCAAGTCCATCACCTTCTCTGCCAACATCGTCAAGTTGGGTACGGGTGCCTTCAAGGGCTGCCCCAACCTCACCTCCATTGGTGTGCAGGCTGCCAATGAGTACTATTCCTCTGTGGCAGGAGTGCTCTACGACAAGTCAGGCACTGTACTGATGCAGTTCCCGGCAGGCAAGACCCTGACAGGCGACTTTGCCATCGCTTCCACTGTCAAGGAGATTGGCGAGGATGCCTTCCTCCTGAGCAGCAACCTCAAGTCGGTGACTATCCCGGCAAGCGTGGAGACCATCGGCGAGAATGCCTTCCGTGGCTGCGCTGTCCTCGACTCCGTCACTGTCAACTGGAAGACTCCTCTCGCAGTGCCTGCCAGCACCTTCTCCGGTGTGAATGTGGCAAATGCCGTGCTCAGTGTGGAAAAAGGCACTGAGGACCTCTACGGAAATGCTCCTGTGTGGAAAGACTTCGGTCGTTTCGACCTCTTCCTTGGCGATGATGCCATCATCGAGTTTGAGGATCCTGAGGCAAAGGAAATCTGTGTCTCCAACTGGGACCTCGATGGTGATGGTGAGCTGACGGTGGCAGAGGCCAAGCAAGTGACCACACTCTCCACAGTGTTTGTGCTCTATGCCTCACCCGAATTCAAGAAATTCAATGAGTTGAAGTACTTCACCGGATTGACATCCATCTCGACCAATGCGTTCAAGAACTGCACCGGATTGGAGTCCATCACGCTTCCCAGCAGTGTCAAAGAGATTGCCTTTGGTGCTTTCTCTGGCTGCTCAAGCCTGAAGAGTTTCCATATCCCGGCAGCAGTGACCACATTGGGCAATGGCCCGTTCAACAACTGCTCCTCTTTGGAGAAGTTCACTGTCGACCCTGCCAATAAATCCTTTACCGCTGTCGACGGTGTGCTGTTCAACGCCGCCAAGACCATGCTTGTTGCTTATCCGAACGCAAGAGCCGGTAAGTATGTGGTACCCGAAAAGGTGACCACGATGGCTCAGTACGCCTTTAGTGGTGCCAAGCAGCTCACTGATGTGCGCCTGCCCAAGACACTCACCAATATCCCCAACTATGCGTTCAACGGCTGCTCGTCACTCAAGACAGTCAATATCCCCGCCAGTGTGAAGAGCATCGGTGTGTTCTCTTTGGCCGATTGCGAGTCGCTCCGTGCCGTCAAGGTGGCTTGGGATTCTCCGTTGTCAGTCTTGGCCGATGTATTCCGCTCCACCTTCGTTGAGGATGTGGCCCTGTATGTGCCTGCTGGCAAGAAGACCGCCTATTCAAGGGCATCTGTCTGGCAGGATTTCAAGGGATTGCTTGAGTATCCCAACTGCGACGTGAATGGTGACGGTCTCGCCGATATGCTCGACGCCGTCGATATCGTGAAGTTCGTTGTTGATACTCCCGCAGAGGAATTCGACGAGTTCTTGGCTGATTTCGATACAGATGAACTGGTGACTGTTGCAGATGCAGTGATTCTGCTCGACAAGATTGCCAATGGCACAGCAGCTCCCAATATCCAATCCGCACCCATGAAACGTGTGGATGATGGTGAAATGGTGAGCCTGACCAAAGACCCCAACGGCGTCATCTCTCTCTGTCTGGACAACCGCATGGACTATACCGCCTTCCAGTTCGACCTCACTCTTCCCGAGGGCGCTGAGGTGATGCTGGCTCAGCTCACCGGTCGCCAAGACGGACATCAGCTGGCCTACAACAAGATTGGCGGCAACACCTATCGTTTTGTGGCATTCTCCTTGGCAGGCCATAGCTTCGTGGAGTCAGAGGGAGCGCTGATCAATATCCTGGCCGGCAATCCTGAAGCCGACGCCATTGTGGCTTCCAACATCCGCATGGTGACCAAAGAGGGTACTACCCGCTACTTCGACGATGTGATGGCAGCCATGCCTACCGACATCGCAGAGGTGCTCACCCGTGCCGGTGTCAATGCCTCCGATGCCATCTACAATGTCAATGGTGTGCGCGTGGAGCGTCCGGGCAAGGGCGTCCATATTGTGAACGGTAAGAAAGTAATCATCAAATAACGAACCGACAATGAGAAAGAAAATCATATTTCTGGTGATGGCACTGATGTGTCTTGCCAATGTCTCAAAGGCCGAGAGTATCAGTGTCGAGGGCTTCAGTATCAAGGATGGTGAGACAGTGCAGGTGGCACTCAAACTCAACAACACACATAAAGACCTCACTGCATTCAGCATGACCATGCAATTGCCCGCTGGTCTGCAACTGGTGGAGGTCACTCCAACCGAAAGGTATAAGGGACGGGTTGTTGTGGGCGAGCCTGACACGCGTGAGCGCAACATCTGCGGACTCGACGTCGATTTTGGTACCATCTCGGGAACAGATGGTGACCTGCTTATCCTCACCTTCACAGCCGACAACACGCTGCAGACCAGTGATATCACCATCACCGACATCGACTTTATCACCACCGACCGCCAGCATGTCAAAGTGGATGACGTGACATTCACCGTCACCTCCGGCAACACCTTCGATTATATGCTGGGTGATGCCAACGGAAGCGGAAATATCGACGTGACCGACGTGATGACCATCGTGTCTTACGTGCTGAGCAATCTGGGAGATGCACCATTCGTCTTCAATAATGCTGACGTAGACCAAAATGGCTCTGTCAATGTGACCGACGCCATGATTATCGTAGACATGATTCTGGGCAAGAGATAAACTCTTTTGCACTGCATACAAAAAGGGTGCGCCATTTGGCGCACCCTTTTTGTATGCCGGAATATCCGGAGATTCCGGGTAATCCGGATTTTCCGGAAAGACCGGAAAGACCGGAAAGACGACCTCGGAATAATCACCACGGTGAAAATGACATTCTTCTGGCATTTTCTCATTATATCTTTGCATCGTTTTCAAGTATACTTGATGGAATTATCCACAAAACCAAAAAACGTATGAGAAAAATGAAAAGCAAGATGAAGAAAATGCTGAGCCATCTGCCACAGGTGGCACTGCAAGGCGCTGCCCTCGTAGCTGGCGCCGACACCGGGGTGCTTATGGCGATGGCAAGCCTGCCCGACGGAGGCATGACAAAGGGTGGAACTGAACTCTACAAGGGGACCTCCGAACCCCATGCCACAGCTGGTGCTGCCGCCCTCAACCCCGCCAATCCCGACGGTATCATGACAGAGACAGAGGGGAGAACTTTCGACCCTGATATGTATCAGCGCGACATCGACGAGCGTATCACGCGTATCCGTCCCATGGCGACACCCATCGACCAAATCTCACGCTATGCCACGGCACAGAAGGCATCATCGTTCGAGGTGAAGTACTACAGTGTCGGTACAAGACCTGTGAGAACCACCCTGACAGAGAATGTGGCGACAGCAAATGGTGTCTCCGCCGCCATCCAGGTGGCCGACCCCGACATGTTCACCCTCGACGACACCATTAGGGTAGTGGGCATCAAGGCCATTACCGACCATAAGGGCGCCGCATATTCCAATGATGACCCCCGCAGGCCTGACCTCGTGTTGTGTGTCTGTGGCAAGACCTCTGAGGGTCAGCCCATCGTTTTTGCCGTGAACGGAGATATCGTGAACAACCAACCCATCGGAGTGCCTTCCATCCCCGCAGGCACCGTCCTCATCCGCATGGGCAAGTCGTGTGGCGAACTTGACGTACAGACGGGAAGGTTCAACAACCTGCCCAGCAGCGAACTCCAGTACTGCCAGAATTTCATGGCGCAGATAGAGCAGTCGACGCTCGACAAGATTGCCTCCAAGGAAGTAGACTGGGGCTTCTCCGACCTTGAGGAAGACAGCATCTACGATATGCGCCTCGCCATGGAGAACTCCTTCCTCTTCGGTGACATGAATGTCGTCCACCACTCCGTCAAGGACGGCATGTCGCAGTGGTTCACCAAAGGCATTTGGTGGCAGGCGGGCAAGGACATCGAAGTGGGGTCATACAGCACGGAGAAGAACACCACTGTCATCACCGACAACGACCTGGTGGATATCTCCAAAGACCTCTTCGTCGGCACTGGAATCGGCAACAAGCGCAAGGTGCTGCTCTGCGGCTCCGATTTCCTCGCCGCCCTCTCCAAGATTGACAGCGACAAGTTCCGCCTGAAGGACACCGTAGAGATATGGAACCTCAAGTTCAAGTCGTGGGAGACCGACTTCGGCGAAATCCTTGCCATGCATGATGAACTATTCGACCTCAACGGTATGGCGGACTGCGCCTTCGCACTCGACCCTGAGTTCCTCACCAAGCGCACCCATCTTAGTTGGAGCCGCAATATCCTCGACCTGAAGAAAGCCGGTGTGCGCAACACCGATGCCGTCGTCATCCAGGAAATCAGCTGCCTCTATCTCCGCTATGCCAAGGCTCATGCCCGTCTGAGACTGGCTCAAAGCTAAATCACCTCTAACCATCATTCATCATCATTCATCACCATGAGAAAGACCTATCATGCCAAAAGCGAACTCTGCATCAATGTGAGGATGGGCGATGGCTACAAGCATATCGCATTCATCCCTCATACGATGGGTGGTTCGTCGCTCACTACCGATGACCCTCAACTGCAGAGCGCCATCGAACAGCATAGGCTGTTTGGCTCCTTCATCACGGTGGAGGTGATGCGCGAGAAAACAGCCATGGCCAGCCAGAGTCCGAAGGGCTCTGGCAATGGCATGGCGAACGCCAACCATGCCAATCCTACCCCTCAGGAGATGACCTTCAACTCGAACACCGATGCCAAGGATTATGTCGCCAACAAATGGGGTGTCTCACGCACCATGCTCCGCAACCGTGAAGATATCATACGCTACGCCGCCGACCATGGCGTAAAGATTATTATCAATTCTGGATGACCTCCCCAGAAAGCCCGGAAAATCCGGAAAGCCCGGAAAACCCGGAAAAACCGGAAACTCCGGAAACTCCGGAAAACCCGGAAAGTCCGGAAAACCCGGAAAATCCGGAAAGTCCGGAAAACCCGGAAACCCCAGCTCACCCCAAAAAACATAAAATATGACCAACTGGAAAAAACAATCCGAGAAGCGGGTGCCATTTCTTTCAAGAGGCACAGGACGCATCAGACAGATGGAGGAGCAGGTGGATGACCTCCGTCAGCAGATGGCTGTCGACAAGGTGTGCTTCGTCACACAACTCCCGGCCGATCATGACTTACATCCCGACACCCTCTACATCGTGTATGAGTAACCCCTCGCAAAGATAGCAAAGATAGCAAAGATAGCAAAGATAGCGGGGTAATGTCTAAACTCCTAAACTCCTAAACTCCTAGACTCCTAAACTCCTAAAAAAATGCTTTTCTCCCAGCAACAACTTCTCAGCGACACCAGGATATGGCTTGGCCACAACCATGAGGATAGTCAGCTCATCGCCATCGAAGACCCCTACACCCTCTCACTCGATGAACTGATACTGTCGAAGATAGAGATGGCTGCTCATAGGGTGCTGATGGATGCTTCCTGGTCAATGCTCGTGCCAGGAAGTCCCATCCGCACACGACTGGCATGGCGCGACAGTCCGGGAAGAGGGATGGCGGTGCTGTCACTGCCCGACGACTTCATGAGGCTGCTCTCCGTCAGACTCTCCGACTGGAAGCGCCCAGCACGCATCATCGCCGCCGACAATCCCTCCGCCTGCTGGCAGTCGAGTCCGTTCGCTGGCGTGAGGGGAAATCCCTCAAGACCTGTGGCAGTCATCACCTCCTATCCCTCCGGGATGGTGGCAGAACTCTATTCCTCCACGGCAGGACCATCAGTCAGACTCGTCGAGGCACAGTATGTGCCATACCCACGGCTCGTCGATGGATTCATCAACCTGCCCGAACCTCTCTACCATGATGTGGTGGCGCTTGTCGCCCAGCTCACCATGCAATCCTATCATACTGACCCCATTTGCGGGCAGCATTGTGACTAACCATGAAAACATCAACAAATGAACCATTATTATTCCCATATCTGCCATCTTGGCCACTTCACGTCTCTGTGTGAGGTGTGGAAAAGATTCCCCGACGGAGGCCGCTATGGCGACTGTCTCTGCGTGGGCAACCACCTCTATTGCTGGGATGCCATGCGCCGCAACTGGTTGGAAGACGATTACACCGACAGCGACTCCTTCAGACTGCTGCGACAGACGGGTGACCTTGACCTTTTTGGCAACCTGAGGGTAGGGGGCAATGCCGTCTTCCAACACCATGCACTCTTCAAAGGCGATGTGCACATTGAAGGAAGATTGCTGTGCCGCCACCTGCAAGGACACGACAAAGGACTCTTCATCAGCAGCGAGGCACTGCATGCCGCCATCCCATCGCCGAGGTGCGGCGACTGGGCTCTTGTGGCTGATGCCGACCAACTGCAACTGTGGCAATGCCCTGCCGATGGGGCGTGGCAACTGGCCCCAACGCCCGCTGGTTTCATGCCCACCTTCAACCTGGAGGCCTACAACAACGCACGCAACATCGTGGACAGCATCGCTGAGCATGGGTATGTATTCTGCGGTGTCGCCACCCCCACCACACAACCGTTGCGTCCCACCGACCACAACATCTTCTATCTTGCATCAC
>Ga0247611_10010175_pt1 | contig 11106 bp, 18 predicted proteins | sample 177DNAGHGhighgp2_FD_192422 | JGI IMG/M metagenome (GOLD analysis project Ga0247611, IMG submission 192422) | Sheep rumen microbial communities from Palmerston North, Manawatu-Wanganui, New Zealand - 1770 DNA GHGhigh gp2 | ecosystem: Host-associated > Mammals > Digestive system > Stomach > Rumen... | reverse complement strand
ACTACGGTTAACTTGATGTCAAGCGGTTCAATTGGTACTGCAGATAAGGCTGTTCACTTCAGACAAACAGATGCATCACAGCAGTCTAATGTATTGGCCGGTCAGGATATCTACTTACACGCTCGTGGTGAAGATGCCGGTGAAGATGTTAACTTTAATGTAATTAAATCAAAAGGTGGCAGCATTGATGTTGATATCATCAGAGATGGTGTTGTCGAACAGGCTGTTGCTCCGGGCAATATCAAAGTCGAAGCTCGTAAGAATGATGCTAACTTAAATGTTAAAGTTAGAAGTAATGATCCTAATATAATCAAAGATTACTTTGACAAGGATCTATAATAAATACATATTTGAGTCATAGCAAATAGACAAGGACGGGACGAAAGTTCCGTCCTTTGTTTATACTTTTATTCCTTGATAAGAATTTCTCATTAAAAATTCTTTATCAATTTTATTGAGGCAATCAAATTTAGCCCCAAGCCATACAGGTGCTACGAGAGCATCTCTGTAGCCGTTACCTGCAAGTCTGTGGATGGTTGTTTCTTTAGGTAAGTATTCAAGAAAGTCACATACAAGGTTTACATATTCATCCATATCCATAAATTTAATTTCGCCGTTTTCGTACATCTGAGTAAATTTTGTGCCTTCCAATGCACAAAGGAGATGCAATTTTACTCCGTCAACTTTTAGTCGTGCAAGTTCTTTTGCTGTTTCCATCATTTCGTCATGAGTTTCCCACATCCCGAGTATTATGTGGGCACAAACGTTAATTCCACGTTTTTTTGTTTCTTTGTAAGCTTTTAAAAAACATTCATAGTCATGTCCACGGTTAATTCTTTTTAAAGTTTTGTTATGTATTGATTGCAGTCCGTATTCTACCCAGGTGTAGTATTTATCAGTGTATGATGCAATTAAATCTAATTTTTCTTCATCAACGCAGTCAGGTCTTGTACCTATTGAAATACCTACTATATCCGGGTGTGTAAGTGCTGCATCATATATTTTTTTTAATTCATTAACAGGTTTATAGGTATTAGAATATGCCTGAAAGTAGGACATATATTTTTCTGCTTTAAATCTTCCTGAGACATATTCAATGGCAGCTTGCACTTGTTCTTCAATGCTCAATTTATTAGAGTGAGTTCTTGCAAAGCTTCCTCCATCATCACAAAATATGCAGCCCCCGTTTGATATTGTTCCATCTCTGTTTGGACATGAAAAACCGGCGTCAAGGGTTAATTTATATACCTTGGCACCGAATTTTTGTTTTAAATATTCACTAAATTGGTTGTATCTTTTATCTGTTCCGTTAAACATGATGAAAACTATGCGTCTTTTTCATCCTCTTCTCGAATAGGATAAACGTAGTGTTCACCACAATTCGGACATACAACTTCCTGCTGCTTTCCGTCTTCTAACTGAGCTACTTCAAATAAGGTTTTGCAACCTGATTGTACACATCTTATTGCCCATGAAGGTCTTACAAGTCTTGCCATATTAAACCTCTCTTTTTACTTAATTTACACCTCTATATTAACATTGTTTTTTTGTTTAGGCAATAGATTATCTTATTACACTAATATTTTGTCGGATTATTTTTTTGCGTGTAAAGGTTTTAATAGTTGGGTAAGGAGAAAATAATGAAGAAATTTTTAATATTTTTAGGAATAATGTTTGTTGCATCATTAGCTGTAAAGGATACTATAGACAGATTCAAAGAGCTTGATAATGTTGCAGTTACTCCTTCTCAGTTACAGATGCGTACTCCTGCACAGCAAAATACAGGTCAAAGTCAGTTTGACGTGCAAACACAGAAACTTCGTAACAGGAATTCTGACAGGTACTGGGATAACAACCCAAATAACTATGGTAACAGGTTTGATAACTTTAACAGAAATCCGAGCCGAGACCAAAATCGTTTGAAAGATTATACCCCGCAAAATCCGTTTGAGAGAGATTAATCACTGAATACCGTATCACCATATTGTTCGTTATCATCTTCGGACTCGGAATATTTTTGTCTCTGCTGCTGGATAAGCTGGTTTTGCAGTGCAGGAATATTTGAATCACTCTCAAATCTGAAATATGCACCCTCAGGCTTAGTATCGTTAACCAAAGGTTGAGGGTCTATTGTTTTTGGAAAAAATCTTAGATATATATTTTGCGAAATGCTTTTTGATAAAATGTCTTTAGAGTACATCTTAAAGTATTCAAGTATAGCATAAGCATCAGATGCATTTGGAGCTTTAAAGTTATCATTATTATCACTTATTTTTTTTGTATATGTATTACTCCACATAACTAAATCGTTAACAGTATCCAATAATACTGCATTAGTTTCCATAGTATACGGATATGAAACATCAAAATTTGTAGAAAGTACAAGCATTTCCCAAACATTACGTCTGGCAACCTCTTTATCAATAGGTACGGTATTTGATATAATCAATATTGATTTTGCATTGAATGCTTTTGAAATTTCTTTTAAGCCTGCGAAATCTAAATTCTTAGATTTTGTGTACTCGGCAAGAACTTTATAAGTTTGTTTCCTAAGAGTTTCATTAGCTGCCATTGTTTTTCTAACGTAGTTGAGTGATGGCGAATTTATCCTGCCTGTTGCATTGAAGTTTTCTATAACGTCAGTTGATATAATTTCTGAAACTTCAGGATAGCAGTAGTAGTTAGCACATACTTTGAACAAATCTACAGGTAAAACAACAACATTGAATGTTACCATTGCTTTTGCCGGTAAAATCATTATTAATAACATAAATACTGCAAAAATTATTTTTATAATATTTTTCATAACAAAATTATAACACACAAAATTATCATACAACTAACGGATTATATTTTATTTAAAAACTAATAAAATATAGATTAACAGGAGATTATTATGGAATATCAGGAATTAATCGAAAAAGCTGTGGAGGTTTCTAAAAATTCTTATTCACCGTATTCGAAATTTGCAGTCGGAGCTTGTTTGTTGACGGATAACGGTCATGTATATAGCGGATGTAATTTTGAGAATTCAAGTTTCGGATTAACGATATGTGCAGAAAGAAATGCTGTTGGTTCTGCAATTGCAGCAGGTGATAAAAAAATTAAAGCGATTGCTATATATTCCCCAAATTCCGAGTATTGTTACCCTTGTGGTGCATGCCGACAAGTTTTAAATGAGTTTAAATCAGAGAATGGGTTGGATGTTATTACAACAGGCAAAAGCGGATTGAAGGTTACTACATTAGACGAACTTTTACCTGAAGGATTTAATCTGTAATATGTATATTTTTGAAGCAGTTTTAAAGTATATCAAAAAAGATAAATTTAAGGAAATTCTTGATACTCATGACAGAAACCAAAGTGAGCATTTGCTTGATTATATCCCTTTAGAAGAGGATACAGAAACGGAAGAGGATTTGAGCTGTGAGCATCTTTTTATGCCGATTGATTCTACAGGAGAAATACTTGCCTGCTCAAAGTGTGGAGAATTAAGACGCAGGGAAGAATTAAAGGATATGAATTTTTTTCATAATAAGTAAATATCCAAAAGTGTTAAGATTTTGTAATATTTCATTAAAAAATAGCAATTCTTGTAAAAAAAAATACTTAATTATTATATAAGGAATTATTTAGGAATATCTATACAACAAAATACTTTCTCATAGTTAAGGAAACAAGGAATACACTACAGGGAGGTCTGCATGTCAGTCGGAGCAGAAGATTATATTGATCAACTCTTGGTCAAAAAATACGCAGAAGAAAAAGTTGATAACCATGATGATATGGAATCGATGGTTGATCCAGAAAAAATGATGGGAGCAATGAACGATTATGCGAGTATGTATCGTAATATGATGACGTTGAAACAGCGTTTGAATATTGCTTGTTATGCGGTAAATGCCAGAAATGCCAAGTATAACAGATCCCGTAACGCATATCAATAAATAAGTTTTATAAATCCTCTTTTTTGGTATAATACTTTAAAAGAGGATTAAGACTATGGGAAAAATTATTCTGGCATCGTCTTCTCCAAGAAGACGTGATATTATGAAAAATGCGAATATAAAATTCGAGATTATTCCGTCCCCGTATATCGAAGATCATACGACGACGGTTTTTTCTTATGATTTTATAGAGGGTTTGGCGTCTAATAAGGCTTTGGCTGTTGTTCCTTTAGCAGACAATAATTCTGTAATAATAGGTGCTGATACTGTTGTAGTTGTAGATGATGAAATTCTCGGCAAACCAAAAGATAGAGAAGATGCAATAAATACTATACGCAGGCTTTCAGGTCGAACTCATATTGTTGTAACGGGTACTGCCGTTGTAAATACCTCTACGAATGTGCTGAAAACAGCATCATCTACAAGTCATGTAACGTTTGAAAACTTAACGGACGAGCAGATTTGTTCTTACATAGATAATTTTAAGCCGTTTGACAAAGCAGGTTCTTATGGTATTCAGGAAATGCCTGAAGGATATATAAAATCATATACAGGCAGTCTGAACAATATTATTGGATTAGATATTGATTTGGTTAAAAAGTTATTGAGTGAGGTTTAAGCTTATTAACCTTCAACGATTTTAACACCGGAACTTGTTCCTAAGCTGTATGCTCCTGCTTCAATCATTTTTAATGCAGCTTCTTTATCTCTAATCCCTCCCGAGGCTTTGACTTTTAGTCCGTGAGGATTAACAGTATCATACATAAGCTTTACATCCTCAGCTTTTGCTCCTACACCACCTTTAACAAATCCGGTTGATGTTTTTACAAAATTAGCACCTGCTTCTATGGAAATTTCGCATGCCTTTTTAATTTCCTCAGTTGTTAATAAATCAGTTTCCAGAATGACTTTTAATGGAGTTTCTCCGCAGGCTATTTTAACTGCTTTTATATCTTCTTTAACAAAGTCGTAGTTTTTATCCTTAATTCCTGTAACATTTATAACCATATCAATTTCATCTGCACCATCTGCTTTTGCACATGATGCTTCAAATGCTTTTACTTCTGTTTTGTTAGCACCGAGAGGAAATCCAATTACTGTTACTATTTTTACATCAGTATCTTTTAGTGCTTCTTTTGCTGATTTTACATAGCAAGGATTTATGCAAACGCCCCTAAAATTATATTTTTTTGCTTCTTCATATATTTTTGCTAAATCTTCTTTTGTTGCATCTTGTTTTAGTAATGTGTGTTCAATGTATTTGTTCAAATTATCCATCATTTTCTCCTTATATAAAATTATCTAAAATTTTACAAATTGATTTTGATTTGTTTAATGTATAGAAATGTATTCCTTTAATCTCATTGTTAATAAGATTTTCACACTGTCTGCATGCAAATTCTACGCCGAATTTTTGGATATCGTTATTATTATCGTATTTTTCAAGTGCAGATTTGAGTTCATTTGGTACGGTGATTCTTGCAAGTGTTGTCATCCTGTCAATTTGCTTTTTACTTAATACAGGCATGATTCCGGGTATTACAGGAACAGCTATTTCTGCTGCTCTTATTTTATCTGTATATTTGTAGAATAAGTCATTATCGTAAAATAGTTGAGTAAAAATCACATCTGCTCCGCAACTAACTTTGTGCTTCAAATTTTTAATATCTTGTTCAATGGATTCAGCTTCAATATGACCTTCCGGGTAGCCAGCTACCCCTATAGATAAGTCACTGTTACTTTTCAAAAATTCTACAAGTTCGCTTGCATATTGAAAATCTCCGCATATTTGAGATTTATCAGCAGGAATGTCCCCTCTGAGTGCAAGTATATTTTGAATTCCGATTCTATTAAGTGTAGTTATATGGTTTTTGACAAATTCTTTCGAGCTTGATACACAAGTAAAATGAGGCATGACTTCAAATCCTGATTTTTTAATACGGGTAATTAAATCAGTTGAATTATTATTCTTTCCGCCTGCTCCCCAAGTTAACGATATAAAAGACGGGTTATATTTTCTTAATACTTCAAGTTCAGAGTATAAAATTTCATTTCCCTCAACTTCTTTTGGCGGAAAAACCTCAAAAGAAATTTTTGGCTTATCTTTTTGGGTGTATATGTCTTTCAATTTCATAGTTAAATTATACCATAATTTATGTTAAAATTTCAGAGAAAGGGTATTATGATAAATCAATTTTCGAGAACAGAATTATTGTTAGGCAAAAGTGCAATGATAAAACTCGCTAAATCCCGTGTAGCTGTTTTTGGTGTAGGCGGAGTCGGTGGCTATGCGGTGGAAGCACTTGTAAGAAGTGGTATTGGGGAAATTGATTTGGTAGATAATGACGTAGTTTCTCTGACCAATTTGAACAGGCAGATTTATGCTTTGCACAGTTCAATCGGGAAATACAAAGTTGAAGTCGCAAAAGAAAGAATATTAGATATAAATCCGGACGTAAAAGTAAATATTTATAATACTTTTTATAGTCCTGAGACCTCTGATAAGTTTGATTTTTCAAAATATGATTATGTTATTGATGCAATAGATACTGTTTCAGGGAAAATAGAACTTGTTGTTCAGTGTAATAATTTTGGAGTACCGTTAATTTCTTCTATGGGTGCAGGTAATAAATTAAATCCTGCCGATTTTGAAGTATCTGATATATACAAAACTTCAGTTTGCCCTCTTGCAAGAGTAATGAGGTATGAACTAAAAAAACGAAATATAAAACACCTGAAAGTTGTGTATTCAAAAGAACCGCCAATAAAGCCTCTTCAAAGCAGCGAATTGCCGCCAAAAGGTAAGCAAATCCCGGGGAGTGCAGCTTTTGTTCCTTCTGTTGCAGGTCTTATTATTGCAGGAGAAGTTATAAAAGATTTGATAAATAATTAAAAAAGCCGACTTGATTGTCGGCTTTTAAATTTTTCTCCTACAAATTTTTACTCTTGAGACAAGTTACCTGACAGCTGATGTTCTTAGTTCATCATACTTTGTACTTGTTTGAATATTTTTTAAATATTTTGTTAATGATTTAGCAACCATTTTAGATCTTTTTTGAGCTTCTCTGTCGAGTATCTCAAAGTATTCATCTATGGAGGACATTTCATATTCATGTCCATTTTCGAGATTTCCGTTTACCATTTTCCCCTATTCCTTTCTTTACACAATTATAACCTATTTTTATTTTTTAGCCAAGTAGCGATTCTAAAATTTCTGCATTTTTTATTGCCTTGTTAGAATTTCTGACCTGATTTCTGTACATGTAAGTTCTGAGTGCCTCTCTGATAAGTTCAGATCTTGTTCTGTTTTCTTCGTTTGCAACGCTGTCTATTTCGTCTAAGAAACGTTCAGGCATTGAAATTAATACTCTTGCCATAACTGTACCTCTTTTCCTTTTCCCTTTTTATTTAGTTTTCCCTTACATATATAATAAGTATTTACTTTAATAAAAATTGCTTAAAAGATATATATTTTTTATAAATATCTTAACAAAAGTTTATACTGACAATATACACGATATAAATTATGAGTTTTTTAAAGCTCTTCTTACATAATAGTTTTCATCATCAGACAGCTCTGATTTAAGCACTTCCAGTTCCGGAATGTTATTTATGTTTGATAGTATTTTAGCTGTTTTTTCTCGGATAGTATATTCATCAATATCTTTTGTAACTGCTAATATTTTTGCAAGCTTTTCCTGCGGAATAAGATCGGCATATATATATACAGCTTCAAGACACCAATATAATTTAAATACTTCTTTATTAACTTTGTATTTACCGTCTTTGTAATCAAACTGTTCAATTTTATTTAAAAGTTCATTAATAAGTTTAGTAAGTTTTTCGGTAAACAGATTGGTAAAATTTTTATTAAATTTCATATATATTATTGTATCAAGAATGTTGCGGCATATATTCCCGTTTATATCAATAATTGCGGCAAGAAAATAGTCTGATAAAATATTCATATCAAGACTGTTAAAAATTTTCAGATATTTATCATCCGATATAAATTCTTTAATTTTTAAAGATACAGCTTCTCTAATTTTTCCGTCTTGTCCAATGAGATTGTTAAGCAATATTTTTGCATCATCAGAATTTGAGAGAAATTCAAGTCTTAGTGCTGCAAGTTGTTTTTGCGGAATATTTCCGGTTTTCAGAAGATTAATCAGCTCCTCGTGTTGCATAGGTTTTTCTATGAGGTTTAATGCTTCATTAAAATTTTCATCTAAAGTTTGATAATAATCGTTTTTCAAGTTAAAATCCTTTAAATAATCTAATACAAATATACCATAAAGTTCAATGAAATTTGATTTTGCAAAAGTTTTAATGTATTATGTGTATAAACAAAACTTTGAGGAGATACATAATGAACACAATTATAGCATTATTAAAAGATATTTTTTCATTCGGTAATGATAATGAAAAGGTAGGTTTATCCCAATTTAGAAGACCGGAAGTTAAAAAAATATCTGAGCAAAATGTCTTATCCCGCCCTAAAGAAGTAAAACTTTCAGATCTTATGAGAAAAAGTTATTAAGTAGTTACCTTTTATAAACGATTTCCTTATCAAAAACCCTTGTTTCAGGTTTGTATGATTTCAGGTACTCAATCGCATCTTGCGGGGTATTTGCAACGTAATACAAATTTCTTGATGCTTTGTTGGCAAATTTCTGCTCAATAATTTCATCCATAAATTCAATTAATTTGTCATAAAATCCGTTTGTATTCAGAAATACAATAGCTTTATTGTTATAGCAAAGCTGTTTTTGAACGATAATTTCAGAAACTTCTTCTAACGTTCCGAAACCTCCGGGCAGTGCAATCACAGCGTCAGACAGTTCGTCCATTTTTGCTTTGCGTTCTCTCATTCCGCTTGTCAGATGAAATTCGTCACAAATTTTGGCAGAAACTCCACAATCATTTAATTTTTCAGGCATTACTCCGATAAGTGTACCGCCGTTTTCTTTAAAAATTCCTGCACAAGCCCACATTATACCCAGCCTGCTTCCGCCATATACCATTTTGAAGTCATTATCGGCAAGCAATTTACCCAGTTCCGATGCTAGTTTATAATATCCATCTTCCAGATAATTGCTTGATGATGCGAAGATACATACTGAACTAATCATTAAAACCTCCGCCAATAATGTAGTAGTTGGAGCAGCTCACCCCTGAAGATGACAGATCACAGTCTTCATTTTGTTTGTCTATGGATAATTCTCTTCCTATAGCTTCAATTTTGTCCGTATAAATTTTTGCACCAAAAACATCTTTGCCCCATACGTTTGGTGGTAGATGACCGTTTACGTCAAATGTCATTATAAACATAACATTATTACTTCCAGTCGGTATGTCTTTTATCCCGACAATCATCCGTTTGTTATCGGTATAGTAGTAGTCCTTAACAAACAATTCATCATTTTGTCCGACTTTAGTTCCGTTCATATATCGAACACTGTATCTGCCTTTTACTTTTTTCATACTCAGACGAAAATATGGTTTAATAATATTTAAGAATAACCTTTTTCTTTCGTCTTGGGTATTGGCTCTACGAAAACTTGTAAGAATTTCCGATTTTTCCTGCTTTAATATTGCATCATGAGCATACTCAAGCCTTTTGTAGCAATCTTTCCATTTTGCTATCAGATTTGCCTGAAATGTTGATTTAATAGATGTTGGCAGCATCAAAAGTACAATAGTAAGTGTAATTAATATTGTAATCGTATATTCAATATGCCATTTAATTTTACCAAACTTCATTTCTAACCTGCCATATCAATTCTGCGTTTTTCTTCCATCAATTTTTCGTAAATCCATTCAGGAACAAAGTTTTTCCCTAAAATGATTTGCCCGTTCATTATGTTTGGAGCGTGGAAATCGGAACCTCCGGTAACTATCAGTCCCAGATTTTCAGCCATAGATGAAAAATACTCAACGCAAGCCGGTGAGTGCTTTCTGTGATATGCTTCAATCCCTCTTAACCCGTGTGTCATTAATTCTTTTATTAATGATTCAGCGATATCAATATCATGCGGATGTGCAATTACCGGAACTCCTCCTGCATCATATATTATTTCAACTGCATCCTGAGGTGATACTGTTTTTCTCGGTACATATACAGGTGAATCCAGATGAATATATTTTGCATAAGCTTCTATAACATTTGCCGTTCCTCCTGCATTTGTTATTGCTTTTGCAATGTGCGGACGTCCGATACTTCCGCCTTCGGCTACCTGTTTTTTGATGTCTTCGAACTTTATTTTTATACCTTCTTTTTTGGAAAGTAAATCAATAATTTCGTTAACCTGTTCAATTCTGGCATTCTGCTGGGTTTTTAAAAGAGTTTTGAAATCTTCATTGTTTGTATCCATCATATATCCCAGAATGTGAACTTCGTAATTCTTATAAAGTGTGTTAATTTCAACACCCTGTATTACTTCAAGATTTTTGTTGTTATTTTTAATATAGTCCTGAGCCACTTTGTAAGACAATATATTATCGTGGTCTGTCAGTGCAATAACTTGTAAGCCGACATCAATTGCGGTGTCAACTATTTTCTCGGGCGAATATACGCCGTCGGAAAAATAGGTGTGGATATGAAAATCTGATTTCATTGACTTTTTCCCTCTTCTATTTCTTTTCTACTACAATTAATTCTTTTTATGGCAACAGTATAACCGTTATTCGGATTTATTTCCGCTAATACCGCATTAACTGTTACGGTAGCTGCTGTTGCGACTTCATAACGTTCGGGAAGTCCGGTTAAAAACCTGTTTAACGATGTTGAATAATCCATACCGATTACGCCGTCGGATGCCCCGCAAAATCCTGCATCCGTAATGTATCCCGTTTTGTTATCTATAATACTTTCATCTGCTGTCTGAACATGCGTATGTGTTCCAAACAGGGCTGTGCAGCCCAATGAAGAACAATATTTTGCAAAACAAATCTTTTCCGCCGTGGCTTCTGCATGAAAATCAATGATTATTATAGGCGTACTTTCTTTCAAATGTTCAATTTCAGCTTTAATTATTTCCCATTGCGAGTCAATAGTGTTCATAAAAACTCTGCCAAGGACACTAATGACTGCTATCTTATATCCGTTGAATTCAAATATTCTTGACCCGCAACCCTGAACGGCTTGCGGATAATTAAT
>Ga0247611_10010174_pt1 | contig 11106 bp, 12 predicted proteins | sample 177DNAGHGhighgp2_FD_192422 | JGI IMG/M metagenome (GOLD analysis project Ga0247611, IMG submission 192422) | Sheep rumen microbial communities from Palmerston North, Manawatu-Wanganui, New Zealand - 1770 DNA GHGhigh gp2 | ecosystem: Host-associated > Mammals > Digestive system > Stomach > Rumen... | reverse complement strand
AAGAGGTAGATAAATATCTTAAAGCGGCAAGTGGTGAGACTGATGCAGGTAACAGAATAAACATACAAGACCTCTATGATGAGTATATTTCCAAAATTCATAAAATAGACATACAGATAGCAGAACTCAAAGGTAAAAGAGAAGCCTATAACGAAATAAGGATCGATTTATTCAATGAGTTGGGAAAGGTAAGGAGTAAAAATCATGAAAGTAATAGGAAAAAGTGAAGACGGTTATATTATAACAGCAACAAAAGATGAAATTGCAAACCTTCAAGGATTATATTCTCATTATAGTGATGGATTCAAAGTAAATGTAGGAGATGAACTAAATATTAAACCATTCTATGATATGGCTAAAAAAGCTAATAGCATTCGAAGTAGAAGGGATGAATTAGAAAGTGTTGCAAATCATATTGATTCAGCCCTTAGAATTATTGATTTTGTTACCAAATCTACAGGTGAGGAGCAGAAAGAATGATATATAAGCATCTGTCAGCAGGGGCAAACCGGGAAAATAAAGAATGTGGTACGTCAAATTAACGGTAATCATATACATAATCGTGATGATACCAATAACGATACTAAGTATCATCTTTGGTATATGGGGAGGTAAAGATGCGTGAATTTAACGTAGGAGATAAGGTCGTAGATGGATATGAGATTGGAACTATCGTAAAAATAACTCCTAAACGCAGGGATATAACTGTGGATTTTGGAAGCTACAAACAGGAATACGACAAAACAGGATGGAGAGGTGATTCATGGCACAGAACTTACATAGAGCCGTTGACCGAGGAAAGAGCAAAAGAAATCAAAGAACATCGGGTAAAAATCAAGGCAGTAAATCTATGCCAAAAAGTCACAGAGGATAGTGTGACATATGATAAGGCAGTAAAGATCATTGAGATATTGGGAACAAGTGATGCTTGATACACTTGAATTGCAGGTTTTACAACAAAAAGGAGATTATGGAATGACAAGAGAAGAAGCTATAGATTATAACAAGAATTTAAGAATGTATATGAGATTGTCTGACAAAAATCAGCCCTGTAGGTTTCTTGAAGAAAATTATATCGCTCTTGACATGGCAATCAAAGCATTAGAGCAAGAGCCTTTGACTGACACAGAACAGCGAATATTCCTTGCGGCTATGAGTAGAGAAGAAAAGGTCTGTAAGGAAGTTTGTGAAGACGGCGACGGTGTAGATTTGGTAAAGGTATGCCGTGAAATTGAAAGGAAGGTTAAGCAAGCATTATGGGGATGACATTGGACGAAGCGATTAAATGCGTTGAGACCTTGGCAGAAGAAAAGAAAGCACAGGCATGGGAGGCACAGCTACAAGAAGAATACGGAAAAGTTAAATCTTGTAAAAAGTGTGCTGAAAACCATCAACAGCTTGCGGAATGGTTGAAAGACTACAAGCGATTGTTAGAGCAAAGGCCTTGTGGGGATGCTATCAGCAGACAGGCTGTACTTGATGCAACAATTTGTGATGGAATATCTTGTAAAGAATGTGCATTTTTCACTAATACACTGAGCGATTGTTTACTCTACGAACGAATTAACAGATTACCGTCTGTAAATCCACAGACAAAGATGGAATGTAAGGGTTGCACACATGAAAAAACTGGAACCTATCCATGTAGTCATTGTAGTAGATGCTATATGGACAAGTATAAAGAAAGTGAGGAAAAGAAATAGAGGAATTGGGGCTCGGGAATAATGGAAATCCAACTATATTAATAGAAAGTGAAGAGTCGATCAGCAGTGAAAGAGTTCCTGCGATTTTTTTTGATACAACAGTGATAGGATTTGACAAAATTAAATTCTTTCCGTTATTATAATAGCAAAGGAAGGAGAATATTATGTTAAGAAGCAAGGAATTTTTCGCTACTTTGAATCAAAAAATTGAAACAGCTACATATAAAAATAAAACCATTAAAAATATTTCTGAAGATTTGTATGATAGATACGATATTCCTATAGGAATATTAACTGATTATCTCACTTTAAGAGTACCAGTTGATGATGCAAGTGATTTTATATTATTTGCTTTATCGGAAAAATTAATCAACAAGCATTTAACTGAATATTTTTCAGATAAGGAGATAGAATTTTACAGTAATAGTAAATTTGAACAACTAAAACTTAAATTCCCAATCATATTGGATATGATACAAATTACTCCAATGCAGTGGATAGGAAAAATTACTGCAAAACAGTTAATGGAATTTAGGGATGCCCAAACTATAAACTACAATGAAAGAACTCAGCGTACTATGGAAAGGAAAATAGCACATGGTACGGAATATTGGAGAATAAATATAAATGATGCTGCGGTAAAAGCTATTGAAGAGGAATACTTAAACGAGACTTATATTCCGAACACAATAACCTTGAATCTTTCTGATGATTCTGAAGCTGATTTTGAATATGACTCAGAAAGAAAACAGATGATTATAAAAAGTATAAAGTTTTTTGATATTCTTGATGGATATCATAGATATAAAGCTCTTTCTAAAGCAAATCTAAAAAAAGAATTATTCGATTATCAAATGGAATTAAGGATAGTATGTTTTCCAGAAGAAAAAGCAAGGGAATTTATTTGGCAAGAAGATCAGAAAACACCAATGACGAAAGTTGATTCGGATTCTTATAATCAAAATGACAAAGCAGTATATATTGCGGAAAGAGTTGCAGGGGCGTTACCAAAAGAAACAATATCTCGGAATAAAAGTATTATAGATCTTCCTATATTTGTTCAAGCGATAAATGCTGTCTATCAGCCTAATAAATACAAAAATATGGTGGAAACGAATTTATTGGCTAAAACAATAGTAGATAAATTTAGAAATATAATGTTTGAAGATCCTCAAATAATGGAGGAAAGATGGACAAGACAAAAAATATACTGTACATTAATGGTATTCAAATATTGTGATGATGATTTATATAATAAGATTATGGTGTTATATAATGATAATTGGCCTCAAAATACTTGGACAGGCAATGTCGGTACTGCGACAATTCCCAAGATTAAAGAACATATGAAAAAATTAAAATTTATATAAAAAGGAGGTGAGCGTGATGATGTATAACAAAGAGAGAAAAGAAACCTATATAAATTTTATTAAAGATACTGGGATATTGGAAGGTGGAATAAAATATCTCAGCTTGAAATTTGAACAATGCTCGCCATTTGAGGAAAAACTAGAGAAGGATATATGTGATTGGAGCGTTACCGAAATAATAAATTTTTATCAGTCTATGATAAGCAGGTCACTAGAAAGTTTATTGGTTGTAAATTCTCAATATGCCAAATATACTACATGGTGTTTAGAAAATGCTTTTGTGAATGATTCTCAGAATCATTTTCTCGAAATTGATAGGGAAATTTTAAATAAAAAATGTGTTAATCGTGGATATTTAATAAGTGGAATAGTTAGTAGACATGAACTGATCAACCTTATCAATAATGAAAATCGTGTAAAAAATGCGTATGAACGTTTTATAATTTTAGGCATATTTGAGGGAATCGGAGGTGATGCAAATAACAATTTTCAGAATTTAACCATGAAGAATATTAGGAGGAATATGATATATTTGCCTGATGGACGAAATCTGAGAATATCAAAGGAACTTGTTGAATATGCGAAACAAGCTAGTGAAACATATGAGCGAGAAACATACAGTAAAACTAAGCCGCAAATTAGACCTTTCGATTTAAATGATGAAAGAATTGTTAAAATAGCGGGGTATCAAAAAGAATTATCTTATGCCGGATTTAGGCATAAGATCCAGATGCTTTTAGATAGTATAAAAGAATATAACGATGATCTTCCTATATTTTCTACATCTATGTTGTTTGAGAGTGGAAGAATTGAAATGATTAAGAATTTTATGAAAAAAGAAAATATTGAAGCAATAAAAGCCATAGAAATACATAGAGATGAGATAGGAAAAAGATATAGTAAAATTCATGCTATATCAAGATATTGTGATAAGTGGAGTGATTTTTTAAAAGAATAGTATAAATATGCTATTCTTTTCTGAAAAAGATGATATACTTAAAAGAAAAATGAGCTAACCGCAAAAAGTGGTTGAAAATCAAAAATGTAAATTAGCGTACGAGGTTGAAAATGTTAATTATTAGAGCATCCAAAGGACGTGCTTACTTTAACAAAACACAATTGAATACAGTAAACAGTACTCTTAACTCATGCCGTTATATCTATAATGAAATGCTTGTGCGTAATCAGAAGGTATATAAACGTCGTGGAGAACATCTGAGTTACAACGACATGCAGAACTTATTACCTGTCATGAAAAAATATAAGCCGTGGCTTAAAAATGCTGACTCACAGGCACTTAAATACGCGTGCAGGCAGATTGACAACGCCTATCAGAAATTCTTTAAACATGAAGCGGGATTTCCGCAGTTCCATAGTAAGAGGGGTAGACAGTGTTATACAACTACCAATGCAAGTTCCATACAAATCAAGAATGGCAAGGTAAAGCTTCCGCTTCTAGGGTGGGTAAAAGTTCGTGGAATGAAACCGATACCGCAGGGCGCAAAGATATGTTATACATCGGTGAGCAGAGAACCTGACGGGACATACTACATCAGCATTACTTACAAGATAGAACAAATAGTTATCCCTCGGAAAGCAGAAAACATTCTCGCCATGGACTATAAATCAGACGGGCTCTATGTCGATTCGGATGGTCATAAAGCCGATATGCCGCACTGGTTTCGTGAGAACCAAGCGAAACTGGCAAAGCAGCAGCGCAGACTGTCGAAGAAACAGGGTTCACGTAAGAGTGAGAAAAAATCTAACGGGTGGATAAAACAACATCATAGAGTTGCAAAGCTTCAGCGAAAGACTGCAAACCAGAGGCTTGATTACCTTCACAAAAAGAGCTTTGAACTTGCAACAGAGTACGATGTCATAGGCGCTGAAACTTTGAATATGCGTTCTATGGCCAACAAGGGTTTTGGCAACGGGAAGGCTACCATAGATAATGGTTATGGCATGTTTCTTACCATGCTTAATTATAAGCTTGAAAAACGTGGTAAACGTCTTATCAAAGTAGATAAGTGGTATCCTTCCAGTCAGATATGCAGCTGTTGCGGGTATCAGAACAGGGAACTTAAGAACCTACAGATCCGCAAATGGACATGCCCTGTATGTGGAACACATCACGACAGGGATCATAATTCGGCAACAAACATTAAAAATGAAGTGATACGTATTCTAAAGGATACAGCGTAACTGTAAATAAAGGCAAATACCCGTAGGCTGCGGGGATGTAAAGCCGCTGGACATCATTGGGAAAACTGCTCCTGTTGGAGTGTGATAATAACCGAGGTGAGTGAATGCGGAAACTGGGATAAGGTGATGATGGTGGATTTTCAACCACTTTTTGCGGAAACGCATGACTGTGTGAGAGGCAGTTTCAACCACTTATTTCGGATAGCCGAAAAAGGATGATTGTTCTTGACAAAATAAGAATAAGCGGTAGAATAAAATATAGAACAGATGTTCGAACCAAGGGAGGGCAACAATTATGGATTTAGAAAAATTATTAGAAATCATAGGAAACCAGGAAGTAATTAATTATATGCTATCTACAGTAGACGGATCAACAATTTGTGGTAAAGGAACCATAATGGTAGTAGATTCAACAGATAATATTATTAATATAAAATTCGATGATGGTGGCTATATTGAGTTTAATATACAGAATATAAGGAAAATAGAACAGGTAGATGGATGCGATGGGTATAATACTTATTGTGTTTCATCTGAGAATGGACAATTATTTGTCAGCGGAAAAGCATTTTCCGTATAATACAGTTGACAAATTTAAAACATAATGATATAAAAGAAAAAGGGACATTATTTATATGTTTAGAATAAGGAGGATAAAATGAGATTTTCATTTATAGGTGAACTGGTCTTTAATACTAATCCTGATGCTAAAGTTCAAGCAGTTCAAAATTACGATGATAAGGGGTATCGGATCAATGCATCTGTTGTAGTTTCAAAAAATAATAGATGTTTTGTAGAATTATTCGGATGGAAAAACGATCCGATTCAAACCATAGATAGTGATGGTAATAGTATTGAGATTGCTTGGGAAGACCGTTTTGATGAAAATATAATCAAATCTGTAGCGTGGGGAAGAAGAAACGTAATCAGCTTTTACAAAGAAAAAGAAACTGATGAAGGAGAAACGGAAATAGTCCAAGTTAGACATGAATTTATTACAACCTACGATTTTTGTAGATTTATAAAGGATAATATGGATATATTTAAAGATAAGAGATTTTCTATTGTCGGTGATGCTGTTAAAAGCTGGTATCAGGGAAAGCCTCGAACAAGTTTTCAAATTTCCGGTTTATATGAATTAAACCAAGATGATAACAGGAAAAACTCCTTGAATTTGAATACAATATTTTATTGGACGAAAGATAGTATTGATACAGCAGATTTTAAGGAAGAAAAGAAAATATATATAAATGGGTATGTTTATGAATATGTAAATAAGAAGGATCTTGGAACGGAAAAGGGTGAAAAAAGATATCTTGCACAGCAGCTGGTTCTTGATTGCAGCCGAATAGACTTTGAGAATGAAAAACATATGCAACAACTTCAGTTTCGCCTGATGAATTTGGGTCTTGTATACAAGGACGGAAAGATTATTAATAATCTGAAGTCAAAAAAATACTATTCCAATGAAATTGTCCTTTCATATACAAATGGAGCACAAGATATGGGGGATGCGGAAGAAATTACATACGATATGTTGACAGATATCCAGAAGCTTAAAGTCGATTTAGGGTTGGCAAAACCTGCCGACTTTGCTGCTAAGGGTAGGGTATATGGAGATCGTGTAATTGCATTCTTGATTAAGGATTTTCCGCTGACAGGTGATTATGCAAATGGTATGGTAACACTTGAAACCTCTGCATCTGAGTTTGAAGATTTGATTTTTGCACCTACTTCATCGGAACTTAAGGGAATGCCCGAACCGGTAGAAGACGATGAACTTCCTTTTAAAGATGTAGAAGAGGAGAAACCTAAGTCTAAGAAGGAAAAGACAACGAAGAAGACTAAAAAGCCAGATACTGAGCCGGAACCGGAAGAAGACGACGAGCCAGAAACTGAAGCTGAAGAAGAAGAAGATGATGATTTCGAGGATTTATTCGGATAATAGAGGAGGATATAAATGGCATACGGAAAGAAAAATGTAGTTGATTTGCATTGGTATAATTACAATATAATGTTGATGGGACTTTCTGGCTGGGGTAAAACAACTCTAGTTAAAGAAATGTGCGAAAAAGAGTTAGGAGATGATGGATATCTTTTTGCTGAATTAGGACACGAAGAAGGCGCTGATGCGATTCAAGGTATTAATTATATAAATTGTCCTCAAATGCATCAAGAATATGATGAAGATACAAACTCTGTAGGTTTTGTTGATCTAATAGAAGATATTATTGAAAATAAAGAAGAAGAATATCCAAATCTTAAAATGCTCGTTATAGACACTTATGACCAGCTTTTATGGGTTGCTGAAAATGAATCTATTCGTTTGTATAATAAGGATAACCCTGATAATAAGGCAAAATCGATTGATCAGGCATGGGGCGGATACAAAAGAGGAAGTGATAAAGCAGATGATTTATATATAGATTTGCTATGGTCGTTAAAGGAAGTTGGGGTTCATTTCTTTTTAATTGGACATATTAAATCTAAAGAGTTAACAGATGCAGAAACGGGTACGACTTATATGCAGCTTACTTCTGATATTTCTGCTAGGTCATTTGATAAAATTAAAAATAAGCTTCATTTTCTAGGTGTAGGTTCTTATGATAGAGATTATAAGACTCGCAAGGTTAAAGGTAAGAATAAGAATTTCATTGCAAGTGAAGACCGAAAAATTACATTCAGAGATGATAATTATGCAATAGATTCAAAATCAAGATTTGCAGATATAGTTGACGAAATTCCGTTTGGAGCCGACGAATTTATCAAGGCTATGAATGATGCTATTATTGCAGAAGCTGAAAAGTCTAATATTTCAGCGAAAGAACAGAAAAAGATACAAACAGAAAAGGATAAGAAACTTGATGAAAGAGCGAAGATAAATTCTAAGAACGCCAAGGAATTCAAGATAGACGAGGAGCGTAATGAGGAACTTGTAGAGGAGATCAAGGCCGGTATACTTACTCTTAAGACAGATGAAGACAAAGCTGGTCAGGTTAAGGATCTTATGAAGGAACTTGGTGTGAAATCCTTTAAGAATCCTGAAGAGATTCCGACTAAGTATCTTGAGCAGATAATGGATAAGATTAACGATCTTATACTAGAGGAAGATTGATATGTGGGTGGTATTGATCAGAGAAAATGATATGTATATGTGGGAGGCGGTATTTGCCTCCCTTAGTGTTAGCTTATGCAAATTTGTAGCGTTTTTGTACTCTTTCCGGTATATGACGGAAGTTCGTTATACACCAAAGTATTCTTATAGGTGAAGATATGGGAAGACAAGTTAAATTATGGGATAAACCTGGAGAAAAAGGGGATAGTACTGTCTCGTATAAAGCTCCGAATGGTAAATATTATTCGTCTGAGAGTGCTTATCAACAGATAATGGCTCAGAAAGAATACAGAAAAAAGTGTTTAGATTATCTTTGCAATATATTAGATTATGATGATGATATTCCTTTTCCGACAATTATGCCGAAACTTCTTGATGAGATGAAGAAATGTGGTTATGATGTTCTATTTGAGACAATTCAGCGGCATGAGAATAATATTGTCTGGGCTTTGCAGAACAAAGATTTTAGTAACGAGTATCAAAAAATCAAGTATATTATGACGATTGTACGGAATAATGTTATTGATGTTTATAGAGAATATCAACAGAAAGTAGCGGCAGATAGGACTAAAGCAGAGATAATTAATATCGACGATTTTAAGCAGCAACATAAACAGAAAAAAACAGATATAAGCAGGTGGCTTGATGACTGAGATAGATATTGAAAAACTTCCAAAGGAGTTGTCGGATAATAGGAATGTTATAGAATGTAATTTTATTATGGGTCTGTATAAAGATCCATCTTTACTTTTTGAATATAAAAATGTTGTAAATGGTGAAGATATCATAAGTCCAGATGGTATGTTTTATATGAGTTTATTACAGAATATGGTTAAAGCAGGATATGATACCATAGATAATCTCGCCGTTTACAGCTATCTTGAAAAAGAGCCTAAGATCAAGAAAATATATGAGCAGCATGGTGGATGGAGTGAAATTCAGCAGATGTCTGGGCTTGTTTCATTGAATAATATGGACAAGTATTATGATGATCTTGTTAAGAGTAATCTAATGATCAGACTTGATATGGCCGGATTTCCTATACTTAAAGATATTGAGAAATTCAATGAAATGAACTCAGAGGAAGTCTATGATTATTTTGAGTATCAATTATCTAATATTTCAATTGGGAAAATTAAAAAAATCAAACCAGTAAATTTATCTGATGGATATAAGGAATTTATAGAAGGATGGGATAAGGGTGGAGAAATCGGATTTCCAATTAGTTCTAAAATGCTTAATTATCAAACATTAGGTATTCATAAGAGTAATTTGACACTACATTTAGCTGGGATTGGTATAGGAAAAAGTACAAGTGCTATTGCTTGGTATGTGTTACCAGCAATAGAACAGGGAGAAAATGTTGTAATCGTTGCTAATGAGCAAGACGAATCATCATGGAGACAGATGGTATTATCAACAGTTTTATTTAATAAACTTGGAAGAAGTATAAAGAATTTCGATAGACACAAAATGCTCAAAGGTGGATATTCTGACGAACAAATAGATGATATGCATCTTGCCGAAGAATGGTTGAAAAAACAAAAAGGAAAACTTGTTTTTATAGAAACTCAAGATTATGGTGTGTCAAATGTTAGAAAGATAATTACAAGATTTGCTAAACGAGGAGTTGGATTGTTTCTATATGATACCCTTAAACCAATGAACGATGCATCGGAGCGGTCATGGGGAGAATTCTCAGAAGTTGCTAAAGAATTATTTTTACAAGCTAAAAGATGTAAAGTGGCAGTAATAGCAACTGCACAGCTTTCACCCGAAGGTATGGCAAGGAAGTATTTAGATCTGACTTGTGTCGGTAAAGCTAAGGCTATAGCAGAAACTGCTAATACAGTCATTATGTTTAGACCTCTTACGGAAAATGAAAAAAGTAAAATAAAGCCATATACGTTTAAAGATAAGATTAAAATTGAGTTAGAACTTGATCCGAACAAGGACTATATTATGGTGTTTTATCCTAAAAATAGATACGGTAGTACATACCCTCAAATTATTATGGAACGTAATATGAATTTTAATTCATATAAAGATATAGGATGGTATACTTGTGATTACGATACGTTTTCTAAAACTCGATAGTTGACATTTTTAAAAGCGATAGTTATAATTCATTTATGGGCTATGGTAAAAATTCTTTCTCCTGTATTAACTGTCATTCTCTCACCATAGCCCTAATTGTAAAGAGGGGGATTTATGATAAATTTTGATAAGAATGCAACTACTGGTACAAATAAAGATATTTGGCGTTTGATGGAAAAATTTGCAGTAGAAGAATATGGAAATCCGTCTGCTCAATATTCTTTTGCTGATGAATCTAAAAAAGCTGTTGAAACTTCAAAAGAAATTATAGCAGAATTATTACATTGTCAGCCTGAAGAAATATATTTTTTGGCATCCGGTAGTGAAGGAGATAATTGGGTTCTTAATTCTTTGTGTAGGAGAGGATCCGTTGCGATCACATCTGAAATAGAACATCATGCAGTTCTTAATACATTTAAAATATTATCTGAAGAACGAAATGTTCATGTAATTTATTTACCCGTAGATTCTTCTGGGAGAATTGATCAGGGAAAATTAGAATTACATGTGCCAGTTTCCAATTTAGTATCTATTATGTATGTAAATAATGAAATTGGTACTATACAAGATATTGGTAAAATAGGACATTTATGTAGAAAAGAAGGTGTTTTATTCCATA
>Ga0247611_10010173_pt1 | contig 11109 bp, 10 predicted proteins | sample 177DNAGHGhighgp2_FD_192422 | JGI IMG/M metagenome (GOLD analysis project Ga0247611, IMG submission 192422) | Sheep rumen microbial communities from Palmerston North, Manawatu-Wanganui, New Zealand - 1770 DNA GHGhigh gp2 | ecosystem: Host-associated > Mammals > Digestive system > Stomach > Rumen... | reverse complement strand
AAGATGTTTTTTTGTTTAATAATTATAATAATTGACTTTACATATAAAGTAAATTATAATTTATATATAAGTATTTTCTAAGAAAAGTAGTTTATTTATAAACTAATAAAGAGAATTAGTTCTTGGCTGAAAAACTAATAAAAGTATAAATAATACGAAGACACTTAGATATAAGATATGTTGCTTAACCAGCATTATAAGGTAAAAGTTAGATTAAAAGTCTATGAAGTAAGATGGCACCACGAGTTATTTCGTTCTTACAGATGTAGACTTTTTTATGTTTTTAAGGAGGTATATTTATGAAAAAAGTATATGTAAATGAATTAAATAATTACATTGATAAGGAAATAACTTTTAGTGGTTTTGTTGATGTAGTAAGAGATAAGAAATGGGTACAATTTGTAATCTTAAGAGATTCTACAGGAAAAGTACAAGTAACAGTAGAAAAAGAAAATAACAATGAAATGGCAAATATAGTATCATCATTAACACATGATAGTGTTATATCAATTGTAGGTAAAGTAGTAGCTAATGAAGCAGTGAAATTAGGTGGTATTGAAATAATTCCTACTAAAATTGATGTATTATCTAAGGCAGATGAATTACCATTTGATTATAATAATTTAGATGGAGTAAATATAGATACAAGATTAGATTATAGATGGTTAGATATTAGAAATGAAAAAAATATGTTAATTAGACAAATTGAATCATGCATGGTTCAAGCTATGAGAGATTATTTATATGAGAATAATTTTACTGAAATACATACTCCTAAATTAATTGGTGCTGCATCAGAATCTGGTTCTGAAGTATTTGAAGTAGAATATTTTGATAGAAAAGCTTATCTAGCTCAAAGTCCACAATTTTATAAACAAATGGCACTAGCTGCAGGTCTTGATAAAGTATTTGAAGTTGCTCCTTGTTTTAGAGCAGAAAACTCTAATACTAATAGACATGCAACAGAGTTTACTTCATTTGATTTAGAATTTTCTTATATTGATTCTTATGAAGATGTTATGTCATTAGAGGAAGATTTATTAATCGCAGGGTTAACTAAGGTAAAAGAAAAATATGGTAATAAAATTATTGAAGTGTTTTGTAATGAAGTTATAATTCCTAAAAAACCATTTCCAAGAATGGCTATAGGTGATTTATATAGGGAATTACATGATAGATATAATTTTGATATTCCAAAAGAAGATGTAGGGGACATGAATGCAGAAGCAGAAAAACTAACATATAAATTAGCAAAAGAAAAATATAATAGTGAATTTATGTTTATTGTTGATTATGCAGCTACAAAAAGACCTTTTTATCATATGAGAGATGAAAACGGAAAACTTCAAGGTTATGATTTAATTTGGAGAGGAACAGAAATCACTTCTGGAGCTCAAAGGGAACATAGATATGAAGAATTAGTAAAAAATGCTAAAGAAAAAGGTTTAGGAGAAGATGTTAAATTCTATCTACAATTCTTTAAGTTCGGATGTCCTCCACATGGTGGATTTGCAATTGGTGTAGATAGATTAACAATGCTATTATTAGGTTTACCTTCATTAAAGGAAACAGAATTTATATTTAGGGGACCTAATAGATTAGAACCATAGGTGGATTTATTATGAAAAATAAAAATACAACTGATGTAATAAATGATATTAAGATTGGATATTCTTATCCAAAAAAAGAAATTGAAGAAAAATCGATTGAGGATGCTTACAATACATATCTTAATTTAACTTATACTATAAAAACTGAATTTGATGTTGAAGATAGTTTAGTAAGTGATATATATATTAGATTAAAATGCATTTATCCAAAAGCAAATAATCTAATACTATTAAAGTATTTAAATGCATCATTATTTAATATTACAACAAAAGATATCAGTGAAGAAAAATATATTAAGAGAAGGAAAAGATTGATAGAAAGGAATGAAAAAAATGGATTTATGTAATGTATTAAAGGATAAAAAAATAGGTAGTAAAATAGAAATAGAAGGTTGGATAAGAAGTAATAGAGATCAAAAAGATTTTGGATTTATTGATTTTTATGATGGAACTTCATTTGAATCATTACAGATCGTATATGATAAATCTTTATCTAATTTTGATGAAGTATGTAAATTTTTACTTGGTAGTGCCATTAAAGTAAAAGGAGAGTTGGTTGAATCTCAAGGAAATCAAGATATTGAAGTGAAAGCTGAAGAAATCGAGCTAATTGGTGATTGTCCAGGAGATTATCCTTTACAAGCAAAGGGAAGACCAACTAGAGAATTTTTAAGAGATATTGCTTACCTTAGACCAAGAACAAGATTATTTCAAGCAGTATTTAAAGTAAGATCTGTTGCATCATCAGCAATACATGAATATTTTCAATCTAATAATTATGTATATGTTCATACACCTCTTTTAACAACTGCTGATTGTGAGGGTTCAGATCAAATGTTTAAAGTTACTACTTTGGATTTAGACAATATTCCTAAATGTGATGGAAAGACTGATTTTTCTAAGGATTTATTTGGAAAAGAAACATACATTACTGGTTCTGGTCAATTACATGGTGAAACATTTGCTATGGCATTTAAAAAGATATATACATTTGGTCCAACATTTAGAACTGAAAATTCAAATACAAAAACACATGCTAATGAATTTTGGATGATTGAACCAGAAATGGCATTTATGCATTTAGAAGACTTGATGAATGTTGAAGAAGAAATGTTAAAGAGTGTTGTATCAACAGTTTTAAGTAGATGTAAAGACGAATTAGAATTTTTAGATAAGTTTGTTCAAAATGGATTAATTGAAAAATTAAATAAAGTAGTAAATAGTGATTTTGTAAGAATTACACACCATGAAGCAATTGATTTACTTCTTAATTCGGGAGAAAAGTGGGAATTTACTCCAAATTATGAAGATGATATTGCTAAGGAACACGAAAAATGGCTTACTGACCATTTTGGAGCTCCTGTATTTATATATAATTGGCCAAAAGATATTAAAGCGTGGTACATGAAATTAAATGATGATGAAAAGACTGTTGCTGCAGTAGACCTTGAAGTGCCAGGTGCTGGTGAACTTATGGGTGGTTCAGAAAGAGAAGTAGATTTAGAAAAACTTGAAGAATTAGTTAAAAAACATAATGTAGATAGAGATCAAATTGAATGGTATTTGAACTTAAGAAAATTTGGTGGATGCTATCATTCTGGATTTGGAATGGGATTTGAAAGACTTGTTATGTATCTAACTGGCATAGAAAATATTAGAGATGTTATTCCATATCCAAGAACACCTGGAAGTTGTGAATATTAAGAATGAATTTATTTCATTCTTTTTAATATTTGCTTTTTTTTATAATATTTGCTATAATCTATGTGTTGCAAGCCTTTTAAAAAAATTAGAAAGAGTGAATAAAAATGAGTAAAATAAAAATATTTGGACTAGGTGGTCTTTCTGAGAGTGGAAAGAATACTTATGTTGTAACAATAAATCAAGATATTTATATCTTTGATTGTGGTTTAAAGTATGCTAATGAAAGTTTATATGGAATAGATTATATTGTTCCTGATTTTAGTTTTTTAGTAAAATATAAAGATAATATCAAAGGATTATTTTTAACTCATGCACATTATGAGAATATGGGAGCTACTATCGATTTAGTTAGAGCAATACCTAATTTAAAGGTGTATTGTACTAAGTTTACTAAATTCATTTTAGAACAAGATGGATTAAATTCAAATAATATTGAAGAAATAAAACCACATAAAAAAATAAATTTTGATGATGTATCTATTTTTCCAATAAGCGTATCACATTCGACACCTGATTCAGTTATGTATGTAATTAATACTGAAGATGGAGCAATATGTTATATGGGAGATTTTATCATCGATCCTACAATGATGGGTGCATACGATATGGATTTAGGAAAAATTGCCTATGTTGGAAAACAAGGAGTACTTGCTTTATTATCTGAATCTTCCTTTTCAGAAAAGACTGGTCATACCTCACCAAATCATAGATTAACATCATTTTTTAAATATAGTATATCTCATGCTGAAGGTAGAGCAATTTTTACTGTTCTTCCTACACATTTATATACTTTACAAGATATATTTAATGGAGCAGAAAACTCTCATCGTAAGATAGTTTTAATGGGAAAACAACTTCAAAATATAGTTAATTTTTCTATAAAAGAAAATTATTTACATATTCAAGATGGATTATTAGGAGATTTATCTAATATTGAAGATCAAGATTCTATTCTTATCTTAGCTGATAACCGTAGTAATCCATATGCTAATTTATCTAAAATAATGAGTGGATATGATAAATTTATTAAATTAAGAAATAATGATACTATTATATTTGCAGAACCTAGATATGATGCTACTGAAAGATTGCTTGTTAAGTTAGAAAATGATTTAGCTGTTTTAGGTTGTAATATAGTATCTATACCTAAAGATAAACAAATTCTACATCATGCATCACAAGAAGATTTAATGTTAATGATAAAACTTCTTCAACCAAAGTATTATATTCCTGTTAAAGGAGAATATAGATATATGGTAAATAATGCTAACTTAGCTACTAAACTTGGTATGGCGGAAGAAAACATATTATTAAAGCAAAATGGTGAAGTAATTAATATAGAAGATGGTCAAGTAACTAATGGTGAAGAAAAGATTAAAGTTGATGATGTATTAATAGATGGTACTTCTAATGAAGATGTTGGTGATTTAGTTATTAAAGATAGACAGATGTTATCTGAAAATGGAATAGTCTTAATATCTGCAACTATTTCTAAAAATGAACATGTATTACTTGTAGGACCTGAAGTTACTACTAGGGGATTCATTTATGTTAAGGATTCTTTGGAAATGATTAAAGAAATAAAGAGAATATCCGAAGGTGTAGTATTGAGAAATATTTCAGATAGTTATGTTGATTATAATAAAATAAAAACAGAAATAAGAGATGAATTAGGAGAGTACTTATTTCAAGAAACAGAGTGTAAACCAATGATTATAGCTGTAATTCAAGAAGTATAACAATACTTCTTTTTGTTTGCAATATAGTGTCAAGCACTTAACATTAATCTTTGCAATAGTATGTAAAATGATTTATAATGAGTTTAAGGTGAAGATAAAATGGCAAAGAGAAAAAAATCTAAAAGTGAATCAGTATCAAATACAAAATATTCCTTTGAGTTAATAGGACTTCTTTTGATTGTTATTGGAATATTGGGATTTGGTTTTGGAATAGTTGGTTCTTTTATTAAAAAGTTTGCCATCTTTTTAGTTGGTGAATGGTGGCCAATAATTCTTTTATTTATTATTATAATTGGAATTAGAATGATTGTTTCTAGAAAGAACATTAAATATTTTGCTCCAAAATACATTGGTTTTTATTTATTGTTTATTGTTATTTTAATTCTTTCACATTACACTTATATAAATGCAAATAATACTTTAAGTGGAGTTATAAATGCTACTAAAGATAATTATATGGCAAGAATTGCTACTATATCAGGTACTGGACCTATACTTTCATCTGGTGAAGCTGCAATATCAGTTGGTGGTGGTTTTATAGGTGCCTTTTTCTCAGGAGTATTTGTTCAATTATTTAGTTTAATTGGAACAATAATAGTATCCATGGTTATTGGTGTTGTAGGTTTTATAATGATGTTAGATTTAAATTTAAAAGAATTAGCTGCTAAGATTAAAAATTTACATGAAAAATTACATGAAGACGATGATGAAGAAGATGAAGATGATGATGAAGATGATGAGGAAGAGGACTTTAAAGAAAAAGATAATAAAGTTGTCATAACTAGTGTAGAGGATTTAAAACAAAAACAATTACCACAAACTACTGAAATAAAACAAGATGTAGTTGATCATTTGACAGAGAATCATCCTTACAAATTACCTCCACTAACATTATTAGATGAAATAAAAACTAATGGTAAAGTAAATTCTAATGACTTCATTCGAAGTAATAAAGGTATTTTAGAAAGAGTTTTAAAAGAATTTGGATTTAATGCTCAAGTTGTTGAAATACATATTGGTCCTGCGGTAACACAATATGAATTAACTGTTAGCGCTGGTACAAAATTAAATAAAATTGTAAATTTGAATAAGGAATTAGCATTAGCTTTAGCTGCTAAAGATGTACGTATTGAGGCTCCAATTCCAGGAAAAAATACAATTGGTGTTGAAATTCCTAATCAAAATATTGCACCAGTTAGAATTAAAGAAGTATTAGGAAATATTCCTAATAGTCAAAGCAATGCTAAAGTATTGGTATCTTTAGGAAAAGATATAATGGGTCGTGTTCAAACTGCAGATATTACTAAAATGCCACATTTATTAGTTGCAGGTTCTACAGGATCTGGTAAATCAGTTTGCATTAATTCATTTATTGGATCAATATTAATGCAATATAGACCTGATGAAGTTAAATTGGTATTAGTCGATCCTAAAAAGGTAGAATTATCTAATTATAATGGGGTGCCACATTTAATGTGTCCTGTTGTAACTGATCCTAAAAAGGCAAGTGCTTCTCTTCAAAATTTAGTTAAAGAAATGGAAAGAAGATATAATGAATTTGAAGATAAAAGAGTTAAAAACATTATAGGATATAATGAATTAGTTGAAAAAGAGAATAAAAAGAATCCTAATTCAATGAAAAAAATGCCATATATTGTAATTATAATTGATGAACTTGCAGATCTTATGGTAGTAGCAGCAAAAGATGTTCAAGAATCTATTATGCGAATTACTCAAATGGCAAGAGCTGCTGGTATGCACTTAATTGTTGCAACTCAAAGACCATCAACTGATGTAATAACAGGTGTAGTTAAAGCTAATATACCTTCACGTATTGCATTTGCTGTTGCTTCACAAATTGATTCAAGAACTATACTTGATCATCCAGGAGCAGAAAAATTATTAGGTAAAGGTGATATGTTATATTTACCTATGGGAGAAAATGATCCTATTAGAATTCAAGGATGTTTTATATCTGATAGTGAGATTGCAAAATTAATAGATTATGTTTCTAAAGAACAAATAGCACAGTATGATAATACAATAACAGAAGGACCAGCTGTTGATGATCATAATCCAATATCAAATGATCCTGAAGATTATGAAGATCCATTATATGATCAAATCGTTGAATTTGCTATTTCTACTGGAAAGATATCTGCTTCACTTGTTCAAAGAAGATTCCGTTTAGGTTATAATAGGGCTGCTAGAGTAATTGATCTTTTGGAGGAAAGAGGAATAATTGGTCCTCAAAATGGTTCTAAACCAAGAGAAGTTTTAGTAAAAATGGAAAGTGATGATTAATATTGCAAAATACCTAAATTATTGATATAATTTAGGTACTTTTTAGTAGGTGATAAAAGTGATTATTAATTCAGTTGACTTAAAAAAATTAGCTGTTAGAATTAGTCAATATCCTGATGACGGATTTCCAGAATATTTACTTGTAGGTAGATCTAACGTTGGTAAATCTAGTTTTATTAATGCTATTATAAACCGTAAGAATTATGCTCATACATCATCAACTCCTGGTAAAACTCAAACACTAAATTTTTATTTAATAAATGATACTTTTTATTTAGTAGATGTACCAGGATATGGTTATGCTAACGTAGATAAACAAATGCAAAAGAAATTTGGAATGATGATTGAAGAGTATCTTAAAACTAGAAAAGTATTAAAAAGAGTCTTTTTACTTGTAGATTTTAGGCATAAAGTTCCTGAAGATGATATTTTAATGTATAATTTTTTAAAGTATTATAATATTCCTGTTACTATAGTTGCGACAAAGTATGACAAAGTTAATATGAGTTTAAGAGTTAAAAATGAAAAATTAATTCAAGATGCTTTTGATTTAAAAGAAGGAGATAATTTAGTGTATTTTTCATCCATTACTAAAAAAGGTAGAGATGAGATATATGAATTAATTGAAAACAGTTTAAAAATGGAAATGTAAAACATTTCTTTTTTTATTTATGATTAATAAAATAATGTAAACAAAGCATTTTACATATTTCTTTTTCTTTATAATTTTAGAATAATAGTTTATACTTATTATAAAGAGATGATATATATGAATAAGAATAAAGGGTTTACTTTAGTTGAATTATTAGCAGTAATAGTTGTATTATCATTACTTCTTACTATTGCTGTTCCAAATATTATTGCATTATCACAAAGAATTAGAAGAAATATGTATTGTACTAAAGTAGAAAATATAGAAACAGCTGCTAAAATGTATGGTAATGATAATTTAGATGGTTTTGTCAATAATAAGATGGAAGTATATGTATATGAATTAATTGACAATAATGTATTTAAAAAAGAAGATAAGAATTGTAAATTAAAAAATAGTTCAAATCCATGTGTTAAAGATCCTAGAAATAATGCAATGATGGATACTGATAAAATAACATTAACAAAACAAGATAAGAAAGTTGTTGCTGCTTATCAATATAAAAATAAAGACGATGAAACATATTGTAAAAATAACTAGTATATGATAAACTATTTACCTTGAAAGAAAGAGGGTGTCTAATTGTGAAACATTGTGTTTGTTTAATTGGAAGACCTAATGTTGGTAAATCTACATTGTTTAATCTTTTAATTAAAGAAAAAAAATCAATAATATTAGATACTCCAGGTATAACAAGAGATAGAGTATATGGTAATCTTACATATAATAATAAGAATATATTATTGATTGATACTGGTGGTATCGATATTGATGATAAAGACTTTAATAAAGATATTAGAGCACAAGCAGAATTGGCAATCGAAGAAGCTGAGGTTGTTGTTTTTGTTGTGGATGGAAGAGAAGAGTTAAATCCAAATGATTATGTTATTAGAGATATTTTAATGAAGTCTAGCAAAAAAATTATTGTTGCCGCTAATAAATTAGATAATCAAAAAATGGTTGATGAAAATGTATATAGATTTTATGAATTAGGTTTTGAAAATGTAATAGGTATATCATCTATTCAAAATAGTGGTGTTACCAATCTGTTAGATGAAATTACTAAAGATTTTACAGAAAGTGAAGTACGCGAAGATGATAGTATTAAATTTTCTGTTATTGGAAGACCTAATGTAGGTAAATCATCACTTATTAATGCTCTTTTAAATAAGGAAAGAGTTATAGTATCTGATATAGCTGGTACTACTAGAGATAGTATCGATACAAAATTTAAATATAATAATGAAGAATTTACTGTTATCGACACTGCAGGTATGAGAAAAAAAGGTAAAATATTTGAAGCAGTAGAAAAATATTCGCTAATTAGAAGTTTAAAAGCCATTGATAGATCTGATGTTTGCTGCTTAGTAATAAATGCTGAAGAAGGAATTATTGAACATGATAAACATATTTTATCTTATGCTATTGATGCTAAAAAAGCGGTTGTATTGGTTGTTAACAAATGGGATACAGTTGAAGATGCAAATGCTGCATTAAAAGAGTGGAAAGATTTAATTAAATATAATTTTCAATTTGCTCCTTATGCCAAAGTGGTATATTTAAGTGCTAAGACTAAAAAGAGAATTAATACTTTAATGCCAGCTATTATTGAAGCTTTTGAAAATACAAATAAAGAAATTAAAACAAATCTTTTAAACGATGTAATAAGAGATGCATATTCACTTCATATCCCACCATCATATAAAGGAAAGAGATTAAAAATATATTTTGTATCTCAAACATCTTCTAAACCACCAGAATTTACATTTAATGTTAATAATAAAGGTTTAGTACATTTTAGTTATGAAAGATATTTAGAAAACAAAATAAGAGAGGCTTTTGATTTAACAGGTACTCCTATTATAATTAAGTTTAAGAATAAAAAAGAAGAATAACAAATTTGGGTATTTATCATATATTATAATAGGTGATAAATATGGAATTAGATGATAAATTCTTTGATAAAGTTGAAAAGAAAACTAATGTTAAAAAAGATACTATTGTTGATTTAGCAAATGAATTAAATAATGGAAACATGAAAGATGAAAACACAATAAGGAAAGTGATACAAACTTTATCTTCAATAACAGGTAAGAATGTATCTAAAGAAAAAGAAGATAAGATAGTAAATACTATACTAAAAGATAATGTTCCTAAAGATGTTGATAAATTATTTTAACATCTTTTTGTTTTTTTATGATAATATTATATTAGGTGATAACAATGATATTTAGGAAAGCAAAAGAAAGTGATGCTAATAAGCTAGATTCTTTATTAACTAAATTAATATTAGATGAAAAAAATTATGATCCAAACGTAGAATTAGTCGATGTTAAAGATTTCTATATTAATTATATAAATGATAATACTAAGTATTTTGAAGTATGTGAAGAAGAAAATAATATAGTTGGTTACATTTATTGTATCATTGATGGTAGTGTTGCTAAAATTGATGCATTATATATTGAAGAATCTTATAGAAACAGAAAAATAGGTAATACACTAATAACTAATTTTATAAATTATGCTAGGAATAATGGTATTAAATCTATTACTATTAATGTACTTAATAATAATGTTAAAGCAAAACACTTATATTATAAATTTTTTAAATTGAATCAAAAGGATGAAAAAAAAGAAGAACTTACTCTTAATTTATAATATCTTATTTACTTTTTTGTTGTAAAAGAATGTGTAAATATATTAATAGTTAGTATAGATATTTATTAAAATTATGGTAAAATTAATATAGTAGGTGATTATATATGGATTACAAAAGTATAATAAAGAAACAAACATTTATAATAACAGCATCTATAATAGTAATGGCAATAATCCTAGTAGGTACTTCATATGCTTTATTTACAAATAAAGATAATTCAAATACTCAAGTAGTATCATCAGGAACATTAGTAATAAATTATGAAGGAACGTTAGTAACAACAGTAGGTGGTTCTGATAGTACTGAAATAGAACCAATAGATGAAGCAACAGTAGATACACAAAGTCCATTTAAAATACAAGTAAATAATACAGGAACATTAGCGATGAGATATAATGTGGTTTTATATACAGATACAACAAATACTTTACCACATTC
>Ga0247611_10010172_pt1 | contig 11109 bp, 8 predicted proteins | sample 177DNAGHGhighgp2_FD_192422 | JGI IMG/M metagenome (GOLD analysis project Ga0247611, IMG submission 192422) | Sheep rumen microbial communities from Palmerston North, Manawatu-Wanganui, New Zealand - 1770 DNA GHGhigh gp2 | ecosystem: Host-associated > Mammals > Digestive system > Stomach > Rumen ... | reverse complement strand
ATTCAAGCTCGTCAACCGCCTACGGCGCCTACGATATTCCCATTTCTGGCGGTTTGTATTCCCGCCTGCGGCGGTCTAATTTCCCCTGACGGGCGGTCTATGTTCCTATTTGGAACGTCGTAAACACGGACGACACGACCCGACTCCTGTGCGCCGATTTTGACGACGGCGGTTGGCAGGAGGATGTTCGCGCCTTTTGTGATGCCGCCAGAAGCTGCGGACTGACGCCGGCCGTGGAACGCTCCCGCTCCGGTGAAGGCGCGCATGTCTGGTTTTTCTTTGAAGCTCCGGTTCTCGCCGCAGACGCACGCAAGCTGGGCAGCCTGCTGTTGACCGGCGCTATGGCGAAGCGCCATGAGCTGAGCTTCCGCTCCTACGACCGTCTGTTTCCCAGTCAGGACACCATGCCGAAAGGCGGCTTTGGAAATCTGATCGCCCTGCCGTTTCAAGGGCAGGCGCAGAAAAACGGCAACAGCCTGTTTGTGGATGAGCACTTCGTGCCCTATCCGGATCAATGGGCCTATCTCTCCGCCCTGCTGCGGATTACCGAGGCGGAACTGGAAAAAGCCCTGTCCTCCTTCCGCGGCGCAGCGGATACCGGCACGCTGGCGGACAGCAAAGAAAAGCCCTGGGAAAGAGGTTCGAGTCAGGAAAAGGCGCTGACAAAGCTGGATTTCCCGCTGACGGTCACTTTGACGTTGGCAGACAGGCTCTATGTGGAGAAGGCAGGTATATCTCAACATGCGCTCAACCGCATCAAGCGATTGGCAGCTTTCCGTAATCCCGACTTCTACAAGTCGCAGGCCATGCGCCTTCCAATCTATGACAAGCCCCGCGTCATCGACTGCGGGGAAGAAACGGACGACTATCTTATTCTGCCCCGCGGCTGCCTGATGATGGTTTGCGAGCTGTTGGACGAGATTGGTGTCCCCTATACCTGCTCCGACCTGCGCAATAGCGGTAGGAAGATCACCGTCCAGTTCAATGGAACACTGCGGCCGGAACAGGCGCCCGCAGCAGAAGCTTTGCTTGCCCATGACATGGGTGTACTCTCCGCGACGACAGCCTTCGGCAAAACAGTGATCGGGGCCTATCTGATCGGCGAGCGCAAAACCAATACGCTGATCCTTGTCCACTCCACCGCACTGCTAGCCCAGTGGAAGCAGGCTTTGGAGCGTTTTTTGTCCATTGACGAAACACTGCCGGAGGAACCGAAAAAACGTGGTCGAAAAAAGAAGCGCCAGCTGATCGGTCAGCTGGGCGGCGGTAAGAACAGCTTGAGTGGGATTGTGGATATCGCCATTATTCAATCTCTGTTTGAAGGCGAGGATAAACATGTTAAGGAGCTGGTGGCGAACTACGGTATGGTGATTTGCGACGAGTGCCACCATGTGGCGGCGTTCAGCTTTGAAAAGGTTCTGAAGGCGGCCCGTGCACGATATGTCTATGGCCTCTCTGCGACTCCCACGCGGCAGGACGGACATCACCCCACCATATTTATGCAGTGCGGGCCGGTGCGCTATCTGGTTGATGCCAAAGAGCAGGCCAAGCAGCGCAGCTTTTCGCACTTTCTGAGCCCCAGACTAACAAAGACGCGACTGCCGGATACGCAGCGTGTTCAGGATGTGTACACAGCCATTGTCAAAAGCGAACTGCGAAATACGCAGATCATTCGTGATACCATCTCGGCGGTCAGGAACGAGCGGACGCCGATTGTTTTGACAGAGCGGAGAGACCACGCGGAAGCACTGTATGCCGCGCTTCAAAACAGCGCTGAGAATGTTTTTCTTCTTCTGGGCAGTGACTCTGCCAAGGAGAAACGGGAGAAACTGGACGCCCTTCGCGCAGTGCCGGAAGGAGAACCTCTCCTGATCATCGCAACCGGGAAATATATCGGAGAGGGCTTTGATGAACCGCGGCTGGACACGCTCTTTCTCGCCATGCCCTTTTCCTGGAAGGGGACGCTGGCTCAGTATGTCGGTCGCCTGCATCGGAACTATGAAGGGAAGCGAGAGGTTCGTGTCTACGACTATGTGGATGTCCATGTCCCGATGCTGGAGCGGATGTACCAGCGAAGGCTCAAGGGCTATGCCGAGCTCGGCTATCAGACGCTGTCCGACGATACAGAGAGTACTCCGGGCCTGATCTATACGGGGAAAACCTACGGAGACGCGTTTGGGATGGATGTTCTCGCTGCGAGCCGGGAGCTTGTTATCTCAGCACCCACACTGGCGAGGTCACGGATCCAGGCTGTGCTTGGCAAGAGACTCGAAAACGTCAAGCTCCGGGTCATCACGCGCAGTGTGGAAGGATATTCTGTCGAGCAGCAGGCGAGGGTACTGGCTGTAATCAAGCTTTTGGAAGAGGCCGATGTTGAGATCGTTATGCAGCCGAAGCTCACGCAGCGATACGCTGTGATAGATGGCACGATTGTCTGGTACGGCGATATTAACTTCCTGTCCGCTGCAAAACCAGAGGACACTGCCATCCGTCTCGAAAGCCCGGAGCTGGCCGGGGAGTTGCTGGATTTGGAGACCGGCGATGAATAGGGGGACTTTTCCTGCGCTACCAGATAGATCCAGAATCAAGACCCGTCACAGACGACATTGGAAACCTGGCAGAAATTCAGCTTTTCTATGTTGGATTTGGCTAAAAGGATGGGTTGGGATTAGTACATATCGACGGAAAACGGGCATTTTACCATGCACATCCGCAGCGGGTCATAGGGCCGCTCGTCAGAAAAAAGTGTAGTTTTTCTGGCGAACGGCCATTCAATCTTTATTGTCTTACGCTGGTGCCATGCGGATTATCGTCATCTTTCAAGGGATCGCAACGTCAAAATGCTCATTCACGATGGCGTTCAGTTGCGCGGATATTTCCGAAAAATCTTGATTCAAGTCGAGCGTTCTGACGCTGATCTTGTTACCACTCATTTGATAACTGTTGTCGGGCTGAACAGCCTCATCGGTTGCTGCATACAAAAGCATACCGGAAACTGTATGAGGCTTGTCTCCAAACTCCGAATCTTTGTTCTTGACGTAGGTGAATATTTGATACAAATTGCCTGAGTGGAGAGTCCGGATATCATACTGCGCCTGCGTGGTGTGTGCGTAGTATTTTGCGTCGATGATCAGAACAGTGATACTGTGCGAAAGCATAATATCCGTCTGCATGACCGGCAGCATGTCATTGATACCGTCATCCAGTGCCCATGGGATTTGAGACGCATTGACCGTTAACTTTGGGAATTCCTTGCGGTAATATTCAAGGATGAATTTCTCATATAGACGGCACATGCGCTGTTCGTCCAGAAAATCCATCAGACGGGTAGTGCCGTCCGTATTGGTTTGCAGAAGCCCCTTTATGACCAGATAGCAGATGGAGATGAGCAACCGATATGTCTGGTTGTTCCGGTTGTACTGTATCTTCCAGTTGATGGTGTGCACGTCAAGAAGATCAACGTTACCGAAATAGACCAGTAGCTTTCGCAGCTCCTTTTTCCGTGCCTTGGCAATATCCGCATGCAAAAGGAGCTCCATGGTCGATTTGATGATTCGATTCATGTAGGAGTTTTCCGAAAAATCATCGTACGAACATACGAGCTGCCTTTTTAGTAGACTCCTCGTTTTGACCGATTCCGAGATTTCGATCCGCCCACGTAATGACGACAGTGATTCCGATTTCTCTATGTACTCCCGTCCAAGTCCACGTTTCAGCTGCAGGGAGACGCCCTTGGAAAGGATAGCAGCACATAGTTCTGCCACGTTATCAAATTGTTCCGTCTCGATGTTCTTATATCCCTGCTCACTCAAAACCTGGAAGGCATACGAGAGCATATAGTAGATGTTCCGGATCGGTATCACTTGATCGCACTCCTCAAATTGCTGACCCAGTCTTTTACCTTGATAGGTTCATCAAACCAGTATTCCTTCAAAAGCGGGATCAGCTCATACTCCACTATGCCGGACAGTGCCTGATCCGTGGTCTTTTTCAGATTGCAGAAGTAGCTGTGCCCTATGCAGAAGCCCTCTCCGAGAGCTTCGTCTGCCGCGATTGCGGCATTCAGGTTCTCAACGCAGTTGATGAGCCGGTCAAACTTTTCGCTTGAAAGACCCATCCTATACTCTCTGAAACCATCCGTATTAAACCCCGGCTTCATTTCAAAGAACGCAAAACGTCTGCGCAGTGCATAGTCCAGCATGGCCAGACTACGGTCAGCTGTGTTCATCATGCCGATGATATACACATTGCTCGGTACGGAAAACTTCTCATCGGAGTACAGCAGCTGCAGCGCGACGCCGCGTTTGTCACTCTCGATCAGCATGAACAGTTCGCCAAAAATCTTGCTCAGATTGCCGCGGTTGATCTCGTCAATGATGAAGAAGTATTCGTTTTCACTGTCGATTTCTGCCTGCTTGCAGAAGTTGTAGAACGCACCGCGCTTGAGTTCAAAGCCCGACTCTGACGGACGGAAGCCCATGATGAAATCTTCGTAGGAATAGCTCTGGTGGAACTGCACCATCATGACACGATTCGGATCTTTTTCGCCCATCATGGAATATGCCAGGCGCTTTGCCGCAAAAGTCTTGCCTACACCCGGAGCACCTTGCAAAATAACATTCTTCTTGTTCCGAATAAGGCCAACCAGTGTTTCGTAGCTCCCCTCATCCATAAAGACCTCTGCGAGGAAGTCCTCGGCATCATAGGCGGGATACTCGAAAACCTGCTCTTCAATGTCATCGATCGTATCGCTTTCAAAGAGAGCGTTCAACTGCGCCACATAATCCGTGTATGGCGTAATATCTGTCAATACTTTCATGACCGCCTGTCCAGGATGCGGCCATTCACCTTTATGTGTCCACTTCACTTTCCGGATATTCTTATACTGCTGGCGAGAGGTATCGAACACATATCCGGATTCTACAACACCTCGACCAACAATAAGATGCATTCCCTTTTTAGCAAATACAATGTCGCCGGGCTTCATTTCATTTACGAATTGCCACGTTGCGTGTGCAGCGTTCATATAAGAAAGAGTGGGGTCAATCTCTTCCTTCATGGCCTGCTTCATCTCGTCCTTGCTGCAATACTTGGTAAGTTCTCCGATTTCATCCCAGCCGATCGCCATGATCCCTTTTTGATAGCACTCGTCCCAGATGGAAGCCCCGTTACCGGGAGAGTAGAGCCAATAGCGTTTTGTTTCAAGATCTTCATCCGCTACGGCAGCACCTTTTGCCGGCTCATCGGTTTGCGCAGCGTCATCGCTCATTCCGCTGCCGACATAGATGATCGTCTGCGCCAACAAATGGAATTCAGGATCGCTATAGCAGTCCGTCTCATTGCCAACTCGTTCGCGCTGCATCTGTTGCAGTTCGGTATCTGCTTTGATCTCTTCCAGGACAGCTTGGCACATCCGAGCGTAGTTATCGTACTTTCTGACCTCAGAGTCTTTTTCCTGACTGGTCTCTTTGAAGTCAATCAGTTTCCGAAAGCCGGTGTACATCCTGTATTTGAACAGGAAATATGTCTCCGGGTATCTGAAGGAAAGGTACACGCAAAGCGCTCGGAGGTCTTGATAGTGATTCTTTGCCTTTTCGGGTTCTGCTGTGTTTTTACGGAACTCTTCCAACAGTTCTTCACAGCCCGTTCTGAACGGCTGGAGCCGATCTACCAAAGGCAGATTCTCATTGTAAAGCAGGCGGAACAGACTGCGCATCTTCTCGGGATCTTGCTGCGCAAGGACGCAAAGCATCTTGTTCGCGTAGTACATGCCTCCCTGAAGCAGATTATAGGTTTGGCTGAAAGACTCTTTCAGCATAGCTGCAAAGTCCTCTGCCTCAATGTTCCAGTTCTTCTGAAAATGCTGTACTGCGACCCATTTGTATTTCTCGTCTTCCCAATACTTGGTGAAATCACTCTTATAACGTGCAAGGACTTCTCGAATAGTCATGTTCGGCGACTCCTTTTTATATGTCATATTGCTGCGGGCAAAGCGTTTAGGGGTTTATTACACATTGTGGCAACACTTTCTCTTTTTTTAGATACCAAGTATAGTCTTTATTACTTCGTTTTTGATTTCCCGGTTTAGAGCGAAAACCGGGATGTGGTCTTTGAAGAAAACAAGATCATCGAGTAGTTCTGCCGCTGTCTTTTCACGCGGCGGACCTTTCACAACTGTCTTTCCACTAAGGCCACCATATTTCTGGTTTATTTCTTTTTCATACTTGTCTGCAAGATAAGAGCTTAGCTGAGCTGCACGAGCCAAATCAAAAGGAACCGTGTTTATTAGACGGTTTATTTCATATAGTTCGGAAGAATACTCGCTGAGGTCCTTTTCTTTTTTTAGTTGTTCAAACTCTTGATATACTCGTTTATAGTCAATGCTCATACATTATCTCCCTCTGACAATTTGGATTCAGCCTGGATCATCATCCCCATTGACCCGATCAGATACAGCGGGATCAGGCGCACCTCGTGTCCGCTGACCTCATCCAGCATGGAGGTTTTGACCGAAACGGGCGGCGCGTACTTTTTGCGGTATTCTGCCAAAGAGCGCGCCTTCACGTTGCTCTCCGCCTTTACCTCGATGGGGACGATGTGGGCGCCGCACTGAACGATAAAGTCGACCTCGGCGCTGTTGCCCGAAACCCAATAATACGGCGTGGCGTCCACGTGCTTGACCAGCTCGCCAAGCACATAGTTTTCGGTCATAACGCCCTTGAACTCCGTATAGATCCCGGAGGACTCCAGCACGACCTGCGCAGGAAGGCGAGCCAGCCGGCGCAGCAGACCTACGTCGCATAGATAGAGCTTGAAGCTGGTGGCGTCCGCATAGGAGGAGAGCGGCATAAACGGCTTCTCCACCTTGCAGACCTGATACACCAGCCCGGCCCGGATCAGCCATTGCAGCGCATCCTCCAGATCCTTGGAGCGCCAGCCCTTTTTCACATGGCTGAAAATGAACTTGCTGTTGGGCTTGGCCAGCTGCTGTGGCACGGACGCCCAGATCGCGGAGAGCTTGGGGAACTCGCTGGGCGGGGCATGCTTGGCAAAGTCCAGCTCGTAGCTTGCGAGGATATCTTGCTGGACGGCCTCGACCTTTTCCAGATTCCCCGTCTCGCACCAGACGGAGACCGCTTCCGGCATTCCGCCGACCACATAATACTGCTTCAACGCCGTGCGGAGCTTTCCCCCAATCAGTTCCGAAACAGACGAACCCGGCTGGAAGCTGGTCAGATAGTCCGCCAAGGCCTCATTCCCCGTTGCCGAAAGGAACTCATAGAAGGACATGGGATACAGCGTGCGGATATCCACCTTGCCTACCGGAAAGGACTGGTTCTCATGGATGGCGAGACCCAGCAGAGAACCGGCGCAGGCCACATGGTAATCCGGCGCGTTCTCGCAGAAATACTTCAGCGCCGTGATCGCCCGCGGACACTCCTGGATCTCGTCCAAAATGATCAGCGTGTTGCCGGGCGTGATCGTTCTGCCAAGGAACAGCCCCAACTCGAACATGATCCGCTTCACGTCATAGTCCTGCTCGAAGAGTGAGCTCAGGGATCTGGTTTCTTCAAAGTTGAAATAAGCGACGTCCTTATAATACTCCCGCCCAAATTCCTTGAGGATATATGTCTTCCCGCACTGGCGCACGCCCTTCAATACTAAAGGCTTGCGGTTCGGCTGCTCCTTCCAGGCGAGCAGCTCCTGCGTGATATCTCGTTTCATATGACGCATCAGCCCTTTCAATCGCAGTGTCGTGTGAGACCATCATAACCGTATCTGCCGAAAAAGTCAATGCCGTTGCATTATTAAACGCCGAAAAGCGTGAATCACTCACGCTTTTCGGCATTTATCGGCATAAGAAAACAGATATAACCCTCGTTGTTCATCCATCGTTTACTGTAAGCGGATAGCTTTGGGATCAAGCTTGAGGATTTGCTTGTTCAGCATTTCCGCGACGGCCACGGCCGCAGCCTCCCGCTCGCAGAGAGGATTATCGGGATCGTAGATCGCAATCACCGTGTCGGCTTCGTTTATGGCTGCGAGATGGGCTTTGAACTCGCAGCCTACGGTTTTCTCGTAGGCCACGTTTACGACCTCCGTACAGACAGCCAGTGCATTGAAATAACGGTCGCGCAATTCCAGCGTCCACTTGGTCGCCTGCTCCTCGTAGGGGACATAGCAGATCATTTCGAGCGCATCATCTTGCTCTTTCAGCCCGTGAAGGATCTCAGCCGCATACAGCCCCACGCCGCAGTCCATGCTGATGGCAAAGCACGTGCAGCCTTCGCTTCTCAGCCTGGTGATCCGATTCATCAGGATAAGTTTCAGCGTAGCACAGCCCTCGTCTTCCTCATCAAATCCCCATGGAAAACACATCGGGGAACAGCCAATAATGGCACAGGTCTTGGTCATATCTCAATCTCCTTATATTTGGCGTCTCCAAATTTAATATAGTATATTTGGTATTACCAAATATAGCAAGCCCCTATGCACATATACTTTGTATGCATAGGGGTGATTATGTGAAAACTCGGAAACTCCCACGTGGAGATCGGAATATAGTCGGTGCCCGCGTTACAGAGGCGCGGCTCGCGCTGGGCATGAAACAGAACGAGCTGCTGGCCAAATTGCAGACTGCTGGAATTGAAATCAGCACACCCGCGCTATCTTTGCTGGAGGGGCAGAAAAGGCCGGTATCCGATATTGAGCTGAATGCGCTTGCGGATATATTAAAGGTTTCAGTCGATTGGCTGCTTGGAAGGGACGAATAAACGAAATCCTTTCGTTATCTGATTTCTTCTTTTTACAGTATATGCTTATGGAACGGGGTGGCGTGTTTCCTTTTTTGGAAAACATGTCACACGAGTGAGGGTATAATCAATGAGAAAAGAACTTGTTGTCAAGGATCAGAGTGTTGATACTTCTGGAATCACGAAAGATTATCGAGAAGCTATTATTGAGTATATTTGGAATGGATTTGAAGCCAATGCTACAGAAATCATTGTATCTTATGTTCCAAACGGCATTGGCGGATTGGATAGCTTAACGATTAAAGACAACGGTGATGGAATTCCGTTTGACTCTTTGGAAGACACTTTTGGCGCATTCCTTGCTTCTACAAAAAACAGTTTATCTTTACAATTGAAAACAAAAGCCAACAAAGGCAAAGGGCGTTTTTCGTGTTTTTCTTTTGCCACTAGTGTGAGATGGAATACAGTTGTAAAGCTTGAAGGCAAGAATGTAGAATATAATATAGATATTAATGGGTCGAACAAAAATGAGTACGACTTTTCTGCACCTATTCCTACCGAAAAAGAGACGGGCACTGTAGTAACCATCTATGGAATTGCTGATGTTACGGAGGATTCTGTTCAGTTCGAGGCACTAGAGGAAACTCTATTGCAGAGCTTTGCGTGGTATCTTTTTTTGAATCGTGAAAAGGACGTAGTCATTGTAGTTAATGGCGAAAAGATAGACTATTCTAAGTATATCGACGAAGAATCTAGTAGAAAAGAAAGCATTACGATCGATTCTCATGTATTTGCAGTCTCTGTCATAGTTTGGGCAGAAAAGATTCGTGAAAACTTTTCTTCATATTATCTTGATGAAAATGGCGTTCTCCGCGGTAAAGATACTACCACCTTTAACCGAAATACAGTTAATTTCAATCATAGTGTTTATGTGAAGTCTTCATTTTTCGATAACAAAGAAAATGTTACTCTTACGTCCTCGAACTCAGAAATTGAAGGCCAGACTTCATTAGGGGACAAAGATAAGGCAACGTTAAGAAAACTAAAGAAAGCGCTCCAAGAAATAATTGGCACACTATTGAAACAGCATATGACATCTCAAGCAGACAAAGCCATTGCTGCCATGATTGAGCGTGATTCTTTTCCGCATTTTGGAAACAGCCCATATGATCAACTCCGACGGAATGATTTAATACGAGTATCCAGAGAAATTTACTGTTTTGAACCGCGGATTTTTTTTAAGCTTAGAGATGTTCAAGAAAAATCTTTACTTGGTTTTTTGAATCTCCTTCTTTCAAGTAAAGAAAGAGAGAACATTCTCACTATTATTGAAAGTGTTGTTGAATTAACACCTGAGCAGAGAGCCGAATTCTCCCTGGTTCTAGAAAGAACAAAACTAGCCAACATTGTCGAAACAATCCACTTTGTTGAAGAACGTTATAAAGTGATTGCTGGTCTAAAGCGTATTCTATATAAACTAAATGACTATGCGAACGAAAGGGATCACATTCAAGAAATAATTGAGTCTAATTACTGGCTGTTTGGTGAGCAATACAATCTCGTTTCAGCTGATCAAGGAATGAAGCGCGCTCTATCTCAGTATTTATACATTCTTTATGGTGAAGATGCTCCTGAAGCAAAACTACTCTCTGATGAACAATCTAATCGAAGAATGGATATATTCACCTGTAGCAAGAGGAAAGTAGAAAACTACTCTGGTAATGCAGAAGAAGAGAATCTCGTAATCGAGTTGAAAGCCCCCAATGTCACTTTGTCAAAAAAAGTCTTACGTCAAATTGAGGACTACATGGACTTCGTCCGTAAGCAACCCCAATTTAACAGTCAATTCCGCCATTGGCGATTCATTGCAGTATGCACGGCCGTTGATGATGATGTAAGAAGCCGTTATGATGCCCAAAAAGCATCTGGCAAGAAAGGGCTCGTTACAAAAATAGATAACTATGAGATATATGCATTAACTTGGGATGATGTATTCAAAAGTTTTGAACTGAGTCATGACTTCTTGTTGGAGCGGCTAAAGGTTAACAAAGAACTAATTTCTGAAGAGCTGTCTGCACAAACCGGCACAGAGCCTTCCCGAGAGACCGTAGATTCAATTACGTCTATTATTATATAGATCTTTTTTGGCGACTACCCATACATATTTAGACAAAAAGTGGCAGCACCGCAGGAATGAACTGCACCCCGTCAAGTAGACAGCGAAATAATTAACTAAAACTTCCCACATAAAAAGTGGCTGCAAAGCCGCATGAAATCAGGGAAAACGGCCTCAAGGTAGTATCAGGCAGCAACAGGAGACTGAGAAATTCCGAGTGCCGAGCGCAGATGCTGTGGG
>Ga0247611_10010171_pt1 | contig 11110 bp, 11 predicted proteins | sample 177DNAGHGhighgp2_FD_192422 | JGI IMG/M metagenome (GOLD analysis project Ga0247611, IMG submission 192422) | Sheep rumen microbial communities from Palmerston North, Manawatu-Wanganui, New Zealand - 1770 DNA GHGhigh gp2 | ecosystem: Host-associated > Mammals > Digestive system > Stomach > Rumen... | reverse complement strand
CTGCGAGCTCTATCTTGAGGCCGGCATCCGTGCCTGCGAGATTGGATACGTCCTGGCCGACCGCGACCCCGTCACCCGCGAGAACCGCTTCGGTGGCAACGACTTCGTGCGCCTCTGCATCCCCCGTCGCGTCTACACCAACAACCACATGGACGTCATCGCCGCAGCCCTGAAGAACGTCTACGACCGCCGCAACACCATCACCCGCGGTCTGGAAATCACCTGGGAAGCCGAGCTGATGCGCCACTTCACCTGCCAGTTCAAACGCCTCGGCAAGTAAGCCGCAACGCAAAAACTAAAGGTAACCTCTAAAAATGCCCTGAAAGGGCTTAAACATATCTAGCCCAATGGCAACGCCTTGGGTAAATGATTGGGTTACAAATGACGCCCTGTAAGGGCACAACATAAAACGCACGATTTTTAGTGCTCACCTAAATAGAGAAAGCCCCGCCCCTGCCGGTCGGGGCTTTCCTCTTTAGGTGATAACTGTCCTTATTAGGTGATTTCTGAAAGTTGCCGCATGTCGAGCAGAAGACCCACTGAGAAAAGCGTAATAGCCCCTATCGATTGGAATTACGAAATAGTTCGTTACGAAAAAATACGTAGTAGGGAAAACCCTTTTAATCCAAATCGGTTATTATGGTTTATGGCAGATTAGCATTTGTTAAGAGCAAAATGAAATCACCGATATCTTCTAATTACAAGAGTTGCTGCAACGACAGACACATAGAGGTAGGGAGGCAGTCCGCCAGTGCTGGGAGAATCATACGGACAGCTAATATCGGAATAAGATTCCATTGATTCGGATTTAATTCGTATCTTTGCAGCGTGAAATCATAGTGTTCGTTTGTGATGAGTAACGTTATTGAAATATCGAAGACACAAGTGATTATGGCTTTTGTGGCCACCTGTATCGAGACCACCGCTCGATGGCTGGACGTGCCATATATAGATGTGTATCAACGGATGAAACGTGTAGGGCTGATTGAGAAGTATATCCTTCCTCATTACGAAACACTTCATACCGAGAGCCGTGAAAACCTTGCACAAGGATTGGTGGAATGTCTGAACAATTGGGAGGCCAAGAAATGAGTGAAATGATTGTCTATCATGGAGGGACGGAGAAGGTAGAATCTCCTGTATGTAAATTTGGGCGACGCAACTTAGACTTTGGTCAAGGGTTTTATGTGACCGGCATTCGTAAGCAGGCTGCTGATTGGGCCACCTTAGTGGCTGACCGTAGAAAGGTGGCTCCCATCATAAACAGATATCGCTTAGACCGTGATGCCATATTGCGCGAAGCTCGCTGCAAAGTCTTCACCGCATACGACAAGGATTGGCTACAATTCATTGTGGCCAGCCGTCGTGGCGAACATGTGGCTGATAGCTACGACTACATCGAAGGCGGTGTAGCCAACGACCGTGTGGTTGATACGGTCAACCTCTACATGGCAGGCCTGATGGACGAGGATACTGCACTCCTTCGCCTGTCCCAGCATCAGCCCAACAACCAGATGTGCATACTTTCACAGGAGTTAATCGACAAATACTTGGTTTTCGATGGAACAGAGACAATCTGATGACCCCGTTAAGTCACCTGTCATACAGGAGATAATCTTGAGCAACCGCATCGGTGCCATCGCGGTGGAGTTGTCCAAGCGTCTGAATATAGCACCGGAGAAAGCCTTGCAGCTGTTCTACGAAAGCCAGACCTGCGCCGACCTGCACGACAAATCTACAGGTCTCTACCTCTATGGCGACTTGTATGTTGCCGACGAGTTTATGAGCGAAAAAGAGTACCCGATATAGTACTGTGCATTGCCGTCGTTCTCACCAAGAGGTGCTTTCGATTGGGAAAGGATAGATGGTGTATTTGTAAATTATATTTGGCTGTATCGGAAAAATGTTGTATTTTTGCAAATCGAAAAGGTCAAGATATGAGCAAGTATGAGATACCATTCCTTACAGCTGCGGTGCATGCTTTTGGGGAACGCTTCGCGATGACGCGACAGGCGGCGTTCAATTATCTACACGAGCATAAGGGGTTGGCGTTCCTGATAGAGTTCTACGATGTGGAACACTTGCAGTCGATGGACGAGACCATCGACGACCTGATTGTTTATTGTCAAAAGAATGGAGGTACGCTCGCATGAACCAGCCGACACACCATCAGATAGCAACGTACTTGACAAATTATGTCTTAAGCGAGCTGGTGAAATCTATTGATAACAATAATAATGAGTAGAATAGTTTCAGACAATGATCTTAATGCTCTCAGATCGAAGTTATTTGAGGCTTTGGGTAATGGATATCAGGTAGAGATTCACAAAGAGGTTTCTGCGAAGTTTGGTTTGTTCAAAGAAGTTTTCGATCTTGTGATATTTAATCAAGGTGATGCTATTTGTGGAATAGACTATAAATATAAAATCCCTATTTCGATGTATTCTATACCGAGTATCCATCAACAAAATCATATTGAAAGATATAAGAAGGTGGGATTAAAATACGGAGTAGTCTATTGTGGGGATAGAGAAAATTGTCTCTTTTGGACTCAAGGGGCTTATTACTATAAAGAATTCACTTTTGACAATATTGTGAAGGCTATCAGAGGTAATCAAAACTGTGGTGCACGGTTTACACATGATGAAGTCAAAACAAAACTCTTTGAAAAGTTTCCTCAAAATCTGAGCAAAGAACAAGTAAGTGGGATAAGGGCATTAGTTAATGAGAATAATTTGGTGTATGATGAAAGTACCGCCTCAATGTGTCTGAAGACAGAAGCAGAGGACGAACTCTTTAAAATTCTACTTATTCCAAATAATAATGATGAACAAAATATTAAAAGCGTTTGTAGATATACATCTTTGAATTCGTTATTTCTTACCATAAAAAATGGAACTCAAGTGATGTGTAGCATTACGTGTATGAATGACAAAGGAGAAACTTCATACGCGGATAAGTATGTGGGATTTGGAGCTTTCGCAAATACTTCCAAATCAATAGAAGAGAATAATGACTGCTTTATTTTATCTTGCTGCAATATAGGAATGAAGGATAATCTTACCATGTGGCGGTTGTATGGGGATGATGGGAAAGGAGTTTGTCTTGAATACGATGTAGATTTAGCTAAGGTTGATAACAAGTTTTTTTTCTTTGCTCCAGTATCTTATGGTGAGGCAATGAATATACACCCTACTTTAGATTTTATCAGAGATATCCGGCATTGGAATGAAAATGGATGGAGTTTTAATCTAAAGCGTTGGTATATATGGAAACACTTTTTCAAGTCTCATCTATTTAAAGAAGAAAATGAAGTGAGATTACTTTATCTTTGGACACCTGAGGAGACTGATAATACCGAGTGGATTTTGGATTCTACAAATAGCATTGTAAGCAGAAGATGTAAATTCCCTATTCCCAATGATAGATTACCTTTGACTTTGAAAAATGCCATCATCGGACCAAAATGCCCAGAACAAAATAGTAATGTGGATCAACTCAACTACATGAATGGACTGAAAAAAGTAATGCCTTTCAATATTATCAAAAATGCCATACAAAGTTCATCAATAGAAGATTACCGTTGATTGAAATATATAAGCGTGTATTCATGATTTGAGATGTGTTTGGCTCTGGACCATTTTGTGTTTAATACAGGCCAAATTATATTGGCACTATTTTAAAAATAATGTGTAAATTTGCAAGCGAAATAACAACTAAAAAGACAATATATCGAAAGAATAAAAAGGAAGATAAATAACATATTATAAAGCGTTTTCGCTTTTGCTGACTTCTTGAAGTTCCACAAATCGAGTTCCAGTATAGTATAGCGGTAAACGCTCACGAGCAATCGTGGGCTTTACTTACATACTGGACAGGTCGTGGAACACCTAAGAAGTCGTAAGAAAAGTACCACGATTTTTTATGCTTATTAGTAATAGATAAAAACAACCATACTTATGAATACAGTTAGATGCAGCAATCGGCTTTGCGAGAAAGAGTATAATGTGCAGTTCGACAAATGTCCTTTTTGTGGGACACCAAATCCCATGGAAGAAAGCGAAAGAAAGGCCATGATAGAAAAGAGTAAAACTACTGATATCAGAAATTCTTCAAGTGACGACAGTTTATTCAATGGATGGGTCACTGGTATCATTTGGGTAAACATTATATTCTTTGGTGCCAGAGGGATTATTAGCAGCTTCACAAATATGATATTTTCGCCACTGATTGGTTGTATAACCCTTGGTTTGTCAATCGTGGGAATCATATCACTGCTGTATATCCTTAGTGCAAAGAAATGGGCGTTCTTCTTATGGATAGCCTATAGAATTGCCGGAGCTGTTGTTGTTAGTATCATTAATCCGAAATTTAATATAACCGCACATATCATTTTTGCTGTTGTAAACATACTATTGATGATTGCCGTGTTGCAGATAAAGAAGAATGGCGTTTCTGCGTGGTCGGTTATATTCAGCAAACATAAATCCTCTACAGGAAGCAAGAAGTCACACCACATAATAAAGAGACGTAATAATAATCATTCGGAACCCTCTAAATCCGAAACAAAGACCATTAACGGGGCTACGGAATCTCTTAAAGTTGGCGAAACACAATGCGCACTAAAAGAAAATGTTTTAAGTGCACCTATTCCCATTCCAGCCACTAATGAGGTACAAGAAGAAATAACACCAATCATAATGCCAAACGAACAATTCATCGAAAGAAATGACCATAGCCAATCTAATGAAATGAGAGAAAAGCCTCGTAAAGAAAGGTGCAAGAAAAAAACACCGAAATACAACAGGTGGTGGATTTATCTAATAATTTCAGTAGGTATTCTTGCCATTGCTTTGTTGGCTGTTTTGCTTTCTAATCGTTTAGTGAAACCGAAACTTGGGGAATATGTTTATGTAGATGATTATAATATTTTACACGTAGATAGAAATTGTGATAATATTGCAAACATTCATGGAGCAAAACCTATTATAGTGTATTCTTTACATGAGCTTGAAAGTGGGAAATGGAAACAAGTGTGTTCTAATTGTGTTGATAATAGTACCTACGAAGCCATTTCGAGCCATGTTATTGGAAATGACAACTTGAGACTATTATACAATATGCTGCAGGAAGAGTATGATTTACCAGAATATAAACAATTTATTTTATATATGCAAGATTCCAACAATCGAAGGGCTTTGCATACAGACTTAATTAAAAAAGGTTACTCAATTCCCATGTACGATGTTTTTATTATTGACATGGGGTTTGACATAGAACATGCTGAAACAGAAAAAATAAGCTATAAAAAAGGCTATATGAGAGAGGTATATGACCTATGCAAGTCTAACGGTTCAGACGTTGGTACATATTTGGAATTTTGCAAATGGTGTAAAGAAAGGGGTGAGGACGGTCGAAGAAATCGCAAGAAACTCTATGATGTCCTTGTGTCAAATGGTGAATATAATAGCACTTTTGCATCTTTCTGTAGTCGTCTTGGCATTAATACCTTACGTGATGAGTACGATGAGCTTAGACGAATCTCCAAAGAAACCAACTGGAATCTCGGTATTGAAAAATATACTTTTGAACAGTTTTGTAAAAAATACGGAACTAAGAGTGGTTTGTTGGATTTATATGATGTATTATCTAGAATTTCTGAGGAGACGGGAATTGATTTTAATTTAGGAAATAAAGAGGAATGGTTATCCTCATTTGAAACGGATAACTATAATAATACTCAGTTGTAGTAGCTATTTATTTAACATGAAACATGTAACAGCATTATTTGGGGCGTTGTTTTTTTTAGTCAAATTAAACGCACAAACTGTAATTCCGATGGTTGAATACAATGGTGTTTTTACCATCTCATGTGAGATTAATGGCATGAAGAGTCGAATGGTATTCGACACGGGAGCATCTAAGGTGAGTTTGTCAAATTCCTTTTGTGAGATACTTCTGGATAACGGATATATATCACAAACTGATTTTGTTGGGCAGGGAAAGATGATTACTGCGGACGGACGAATCGTTGACCATGCTGAGTTGATGCTTCGCACTGTGAAAATTGGAGATATAATCCTTAATAATGTACCTGCAGTTGTGGTCTATAGTCAGGATGCTCCTCTTTTGTTTGGACAATCGGCAATACAGATGCTTGGAGAGGTGTCTATCAAAGGAGATAAGCTGTATATCAAAGATGGCCAAGGAACAACACCAGCGTCCTCCACAAACACCTACTTTGAGAAATGGGATGCCAAGCATTGCAGCTATTCTAATTTCACGTATGGATTTGGTTGGGATTTGCCCCAAGACTTCAAATGGGAGAAGGTTGATGGGCAGGAGAAACATTCTGTCTTCCGGGCAGAAGGGTACCCTTTTGTTGCCTTCGTGAATGCCCGTGTGGCAGCAAAGGACAAAGACCTATGGACGATATTCGACCAATACACCTCAATGGCAGAAGAGCTGGACAAAATGATTGAAAAAGAGACCGGATTACTGGTCTATGAAAGAACGTTTGAAAAATGCACCCTTCTTGGACATCATGCTATAAAAACCACCTTCAAAGAGTATTTCAAGGATAGTCGTTACGAAGAACCGAAAGAGGCTTATGCAGAAGAATACACCATGATAATGAATGGCTATTTGATGACCATTGCACTGAAAGTATCGAAGGACGTGTATGATGCAGTTGATTGCAGCGAGGCTATTTCAAGAATATTCAAAGGATTTCGTTTAACGGTAAAACACTAAATCATGAAAAAAACATTTCTTGCAGTTCTATTGTTGTTTATCCCCTTCCTGTCTTATTCGCAGACATCATCTGGTGTATGGAATAGTACAACCGCAACCTACACTAACTCGGCGCATAAGATTACTTGGAAGTTGATAGAGGATTTAAGCTGGATAGAACGTCCATTTCTGACAGATGGGATTCTGTTTAAGATGCGGAATGATGACACACATGTTCTGGTAAAAATAGGCGCTACCAAAACAGAGCCCATTGATCAAGACGTTTGGGATGAAGTCTCAATGTTTGAGTCGGATGAGTTTACAAAGCCAGAAAAACAACTTGCCGCCTATAATGGGATGGAATATATTGGAACAAAAGCAGTCAAAAGCCAGATTTGTGGAATTCATGCGGTGAAAACCCGTACGGACATGAAAAAGTATTATCCTGAATACAATCAGACGGTACATAGTATTGAGATAACATATACTCTTTACCGTAACGGTTATATATACACTGTTTCTGTTACAGCACTTTCTGTTCTTGAGGAAGAAATATCAGAGTTCGAAAGGTTTTCAACGATGCTTTTTAATAGATTCGAAATAGGAAAATAGTAGATTCTTATTTGTTTCACTGTAGGGTATTATCAAGTAATATGAACTAGACTCTATGAGCAAAAACATCCATATACAAGACCATCACTAAAACCGACCTAAAAGTTGTCTTTTGAATAATCACTTCTGACAACGTTGCTAGTATCTTCTTGACTGAATCGCCGAGAGACCGAAGAAGGATTGAAGAGCCATCACGCACTCTTTAGGTGGGTTTATTCGTTTTGTGTCGCGTCCCTGTCGGGACGCTAGTCTAGCGGTTGTCTTCTCACGGCACTGCGAGGACTCCGTCCTCTTGTACCGTGTTATGCAAGGTCTCGTCCCTATCGGGACGGGACATGATGCCAGTATGACAGCCAATAGGGCGTCCCGACAGGGACGCAATATGCAAAACACGGTACAAGCCTATGGCGCAGTGCCGTGATGTCAGCATGACAATCGGGAGGGCGTCCCGACAGGGACGCGATATGCGTAACACGGTACAAGCCAATGACGCAGTGCCGTGATAGTAGTATGACAGCCGATAGGGCGTCCCGACAGGGACGCGATATGCGTAACACGGTACAAGCCAATGGCGCAGTGCCGTGATAGTAGCATGACAGCCGATAGGGCGTCCCGATAGGGACGCGATATGCGTAACACGGTACAAGCCTCGGGCGCAGTGCCGTGATAGCGGCATGACAGACTATAGGGCGTCCCGACAGGGACGCGATATGCAAAAACACGATACAAGCCTATGGCGCAGTGCCGTGATGTCAGCATGACAGCTGGGAGGGCGTCCCGTCAGGGACGCGATATGCAAAACACGGTACAAGCCTCTGGCGCAGTGCCGTGATAGTAGTATGACAGCCGATAGGGCGTCCCGTCAGGGACGCGATATGCAAAACACGGTACAAGCCAATGGCGCAGTGCCGTGATAGTAGCATGACAGCTGGTAAGGCGTCCCTATCGGGACGCGATATGCGTAACACGGTACAAGCCAATGGCGCAGTGCCGTGATAGTAGCATGACAGCTGGCAAGGCGTCCCGACAGGGACGCGATATGCGTAACACGGTACAAGCCTCGGGCGCAGTGCCGTGATAGTAGTATGACAGCCGATAGGGCGTCCCGTCAGGGACGCGATATGCGTAACACGGTACAAGCCTATGGCGCAGTGCCGTGATAGTAGTATGACAGCCGATAGGACGTCCCGACAAGGACGCGATATGCATAACACGGTACAAGCCTCGGGCGCAGTGCCGTGATAGTAGTATGACAGCCGATAGGGCGTCCCTATCGGGACGCGATATGCAAAACACGGTACAAGCCTCTGGCGCAGTGCCGTGATAGTAGTATGACAGCCGATAGGACGTCCCGACAGGGACGCGATATGCAAAACACGGTACAAGCCTCGGGCGCAGTGCCGTGATAGCGGCATGACAGCTGGTAAGGCGTCCCGATAGGGACGCGATATGCGTAACACGGTACAAGCCTATGGCGCAGTGTCGTGATAGTAGCATGACAATCGGTAGGGTGTCCCGTCAGGGACGCGATATGCAAAACACGGTACAAGCCTATGGCGCAGTGCCGTGATGTCAGTATGACAGCTGGGAGGGCGTCCCGATAGGGACGCGATATGCGTAACACGGTACAAGCCTATGGCGCAGTGCCGTGATAGTAGTATGACAGCTGGGAGGGCGTCCCGACAGGGACGCGATATGCAAAACACGGTACAAGCCTATGGCGCAGTGCCGTGATAGTAGCATGACAGCTGGGAGGGCGTCCCTATCGGGACGCGATATGCAAAACACGGTACAAGCCTCGGGCGCAGTGCCGTGATAGTAGTATGACAGCTGGGAGGGCGTCCCGTCAGGGACGCGATATGCAAAACACGGTACAAGCCTATGGCGCAGTGCTGTGATAGTAGCATGACAGCTGGTAAGGCGTCCCGTCAGGGACGCGATATGCATAACACGGTACAAGCCAATTGCGCAGTGCCGTGATAGTAGTATGACAACCGATAGGGCGTCCCGACAGGGACGCGATATGCATAACACGGTACAAGCCTATGGCGCAGTGCCGTGATAGTAGCATGACAGCTGGTAAGGCGTCCCGACAGGGACGCGATATGCAAAACACGGTACAAGCCTATGGCGCAGTGCCGTGATGTCAGCATGACAATCGGTAGGGCGTCCCGACAGGGACGCGATATGCGTAACACGGTACAAGCCAATGGCGCAGTACCGTGATTGTAGTATGACAGCTGGGAGGGCGTCCCGTCAGGGACGCGATATGCAAAACACGGTACAAGCCTCGGGCGCAGTGCCGTGATGTCAGCATGACAATCGGTAGGGCGTCCCGGCAGGGACGCGACACAATAAAGGCACACAACAAGCGTTATCAGAGCATGAGTTATGTCAGTACATTGTATCATATCGTCCTGCGCACACACCGCAGCGAGTTGGCTATTGCCGAAGAACATGAGAATGAACTGTATGCCTATATGAATGGCATCATCAATAACTATAACGGCAAACTGTACCGCATCGGCGGGATGCCCGACCATGTGCATCTGCTGGTATCCTTGCCAGCCACATTGGCTCTGGCCTCTTTTGTGAAAGAGCTGAAAGTGTCATCCAGTAAATGGATGAAAGCCAACCCACACTTTCCAAAGTTCACTGGGTGGTCGCAGGAGTATGCGGGATTCACCTACAGTATTCACGACAGAGACAAGATCATCAATTATATTAAGGGACAGAAGGAGCATCACAAGAAGATGACCTTAGCCGAAGAGTATAGGCGGTTTATCGAGGCCAATGAGGTGGCTATAGACAATCGGTTCTTCATGAAGGATGCATAGTCGCGTCCCTGTCGGGACGCAGGCTCTCAGACAGTTTTGTCACGGCACTGCGAGGACTTTGTCCTCTTGTACCGTGTTATGCAAGGTCTCGTCCCTGTCGGGACGCTGGCTCATCGACAGTCTCCTCACGGCACTGCGAGGACTTTGTCCTCTTGTACCGTGTTATGCAAGGTCGCGTCCCTATCGGGACGCAGGCTCTCAGACAGTCTTGTCACGGCACTGCGAGGGCTTCGTCCTCTTGTACCGTGTTATGCAAGGTCTCGTCCCTGTCGGGACGCTGGCTCATCGACGGTCTCCTCACGGCACTGCGAGGACTCCGTCCTCTTGTACCGTGTTATGTAAGGTCACGTCCCTGTCGGGCCGCAGACTCTCAGACAGTCTCCTCACGGCACTGCGAGGACTCTGTCCTCTTGTAACGTGTTATGCAAGGTCGCGTCCCGATAGGGACGCTGGCTCATCGACCGTCTTATCACGGCACTGCGCGGACTTTGTCCTCTCATACCGTGTTATGCAAGGTCGCGTCCCTATCGGGACGGATCGCCATTTTTCATTCGATATTGACTCTACGGTTAGTAGATGTTATGGTTCCACAGTTCCTGTAGGAAATGGGTTGCCGGCATGACTTCGACATTGTTGAAGGTGCGCGGTGCGACATCAAGGGATACGATGATGAGGCGGGCATTGGGATGTTCCTCGCCAAATGCCTTTAGGCCGCGCAGGTGGCGGGATTGTACTTCTTGGCAGGATTTGATTTCGATGGCTACTTCGGCATCGCCGAGGACGGCATCGACTTCGTATCCTGTATGGGTGTGCCAGTAGGAAAGGGCATTCTCGTTGTCGTGATAGCCGAGGTAAGCGATGATTTCCTGAATTATCAGATGCTCAAAAGCATGACCGAAATCATCGCTTCCTGGCTGCATAGTGCGGCG
>Ga0247611_10010170_pt1 | contig 11110 bp, 6 predicted proteins | sample 177DNAGHGhighgp2_FD_192422 | JGI IMG/M metagenome (GOLD analysis project Ga0247611, IMG submission 192422) | Sheep rumen microbial communities from Palmerston North, Manawatu-Wanganui, New Zealand - 1770 DNA GHGhigh gp2 | ecosystem: Host-associated > Mammals > Digestive system > Stomach > Rumen ... | reverse complement strand
AAAAAAATGTGGAGCTGGATGAGTTCCATACTCCACATTAATTATATCAAATGAAAAAACCTTTATCAGAAGTTTTTATTTCTCCTCTTTCTCATAAAGCTTGCGGAAGTCCTCGACGCTAATGCTCTTCTCGTTGACCTTGACAGCCTCACGCACAGCGGCATAGAACTTGTTGTCGATAGCATGCTCCTGGATCATCTCGCGTGCGCGGTCATCCTGCATGAAGCGCTCGGCCTGCTGGCGCACGAGATCCTCGGGAGCATTATAGATGCCATACTGCGACAGTTGCTGCTGGGCAAAGATGAAGGCAGCGGTGTCGATGTCCTCTTTCTCGACCTTGATGCCCAGTTCCTGAGCGAGGTGATCCTTGACGAGCTGCCAACGCAACTGGTTGAACATCGTCTGGGCCTCCTCGTCGGTGACCTCGGTGTTCTCCTTCTCGTCCTGCTCGCGGCGCAGCTTGATGATGCGCTTCAGGATCTCCTCGGGCAACTGCAGTTCGCCAGCCTTCTCGGTGAGGATGCGCTGTGCGTCGACAGTGAAGCGGTAGTTGCTCTCGGGCACGTTGGCGCGAACAATCATCTCGCGCACAGCCTCACGGAAGGCGGCCTCATCCTTGACCTCGGTCTCGGTGCCCAGGACAGCCTTGAAGAACTCCTCGTTCATCTCGGCCACCTGATTGACCTTAACCTCCTCGATGGTGACGCGGAAGTCGCTCTTGACATCGGCATCGTTGCGGTCAACATTGAGCATGGAAGCCAGCTCGGCAAGGTTGCCGCCGTTGGCCTTGTGGGGATTGAACACAAAGGTGTCTCCCACCTTGACGCCGACAAACTTGGCAGCCTCGTCCTCGTCGGTCATGTAGCGCGGCGAGATAACGGTGCGCTCCACCTTGATGCCATCCTGCTTGTCGTTGCCTTGCTCGTCGAGCTCGATCATCGAGCCACGCAGCATCGACTCCTTGTCGCTGACCTCACCGTCGACCAGGGTGCCCAGGCGCTTGCGGTCATGGGCGATGGCCTCGTCGACCATCTGGTCGGTGACTTCGATATTATAATAGGGCACATTGATGCGCTTGTTGAGCTTGAGTTCGATAGCGGGAGCCAGACCCAGGTCATACTTGAAGGACATTTCCTCATCGTTCATGATGTCCACCTTGGTCTCCTCGTTGGGCAGGGGCTCGCCCAGCACCTGGAGCTTGTTCTCACGGATGTAGTCATAGACAGCGCGGCCCACCTTGCGGTCAATTACATCGGCAGTGACACTGGCGCCATAATACTTCATGAGCAAGGACTTGGGAGCCTTGCCGGGGCGGAATCCCTTGATGGGGTGACGCACACCCATAGCAGCGACTTCCTTATTCACGTCGCTTGCAAAATCCTCTCTCTTGAGGTCGACGGTGAGCTTGCCGTTCACCGCATCAATCTGTTCAAAACTTACGTTCATTACTTGTTGTGTATTGTCTATTAAATGTTTAATTCTCAAAAAACGGCTGCAAAATTAGTACATTTAAGACGATACACAAAATTTACCCGACACTTTTTTCTACAGTCAACAAAAAAGCGGCCCCTTGTTTGCGCCCATGACATCATCATCCCAAAAAATTCCGACTCGATGCCTGGCCGGGATTTGCCCACCAGCGACAAGTGTTGAGCAATCGTCCTGTCAAGGAAAAGACAATCAACCTCTCCACCATCCCGCTATTGAAAAAACGGAATGATGGAGAGGCCGAATAATCGTCCTTGAGAGCAATAGTGTGAATCACTATCGCGAGAGGTACTCCTTCACATCGATGGCAGCGCGGCAGCCGGCAGCGGCAGCGGCGATAGCCTGGCGGTAGTGCGGGTCGGCGACGTCGCCGGCGGCAAACACGCCCTCGACATTGGTCATGGTGTTCGTGCCCGTCAACTTGATGTAGCCCTGCTCGTCAAGGTCAACCTGACCGCCCAGGAACTCGGTGTTGGGCCGGTGACCGATGGCCAGGAAGAAGCCGTCGATGGCGATGTCAAACAGTTCCTCCTTGTCGGTGCCCTTGAAGCGCACCAGGTGGGCTCCTTCCACACCATTGTCACCAAAGAGGCCCACGGTGTTGGTGTTGAACAGTATCTCGATTTTCTCGTTCTCCTTGACACGCTGCTGCATGGCCTCGCTGGCGCGCAGGTAGTCCTTGCGCACGATCAAGTAGACCTTGCTGGCCAGGTGGCTCAGGTAGTCGGCCTCCTCACAGGCCGTGTCACCGCCGCCCACAACAGCCACGACCTTCTTGCGGTAGAAGAAGCCGTCGCAGGTTGCGCAGGCCGAAACGCCCTGGCCTGCATACTTGGTCTCGTCGGGAAGGCCTAAGTATTTGGCCGTGGCACCAGTGGCCACGATGATGGTGTCGGCTGTGAGTTGCTCGCCGCCGTCAAGGGTTACCAGGAACGGGCGCTGGCTCATGTCGATAGCCGACACGAGGCCCGATTTCATCTTGGCACCCAGGTTCACGGCCTGCTGGCGCATGTTGTCCATGAGTTGGAAGCCGTCAATGCCGTCGGGGAAACCCGGGAAATTCTCGATGGTGGTCGTCTGGGTGAGCTGGCCGCCCACCTGCAGGCCCTCGATGAGCAGGCAGTCGATGGCCGAGCGCACCAGATAGATTGCAGCCGTGTATCCGGCAGGGCCGGAGCCGATAATCAATGATTGGGTATGGTTCATATTGTAGTTGTTAGTTGTCAGTGTCATGTGGACCGTGGCTCAGCCACGGTTAACCAAACTGGAAAATTTCATTTCAGCACTTCGTCCAAATATTCGTAGAAAGCAGGGTCTTCGCCCACAATAATCTTGGCCAGATTACCCTTGGGGTCAACGACGACCTTGGTGGGGAAGCCGCGTACGCCGTACAGTGCCAGCGGGTTACCTTCCTCGACATCCATGTCGCAGTACACGTGCAACCAGGGCAGTTCATGCTTGGCGACAGCAGCTTTCCACTTCTCGACGGTGTCGTTGCAGTCCACGCCCAGGATCTCGAGTTTGTCGCTGTACTTGGCATAGTATTCCTTCATCTCGGGGATGCCCTTGATGCACCAGTGGCACCACGAGCCCCAGAAGTCGATGATCACCCACTTGCCGCGCAGTGAGCTTAGTGCCAGCGGCTTCCCGTTGATGTCGTTGAGCGTGAAGTCGGGAGCAGGATTGCCCTCCATGCTTTGCTGGCGAGCTTCTTCCTCGGCCTCCTTCTGAGCTTGGGCAAGAATGCCCTTGTACAGGTTGGCGGCCACACTGCCACGGGCACGCTCGGTGAGCAAGGCGGCAGCGGCTTCCATTGCCTCGTCATCATCGTCGAGCATAGCAATCAGAGCGGCAGCGGCATCCTGATCGGGATGTGCCTTGACATAGTTATTCACGGCATCGGACAACGCCTTGGCAAGAACAGGAGCTTTCTCCTCATATTCCTTCATCACCTGATCCTGAGGAGTGCCCGTCTGGATCTTGTGCTGGCACTCGCCCACAAAATTAGCCATTGCCATGTGCTCCTTCTCGACACTTTGCTCAGCCACATTGTAGTCGGTATAGAACTGTGACCCCTGTAACTGAGTGACCTTGTTACGGTCTCTCACGATTTCCAGACGTTCACCGGGAATTGCCGGAATCACCATGTGACTCTTGTAGCCATTGTTCCTGAACACCACATAAAGGCGCGCCGCATCATTGAGGTCACAGGACATCTCAATCGGTTTACCTGTAACAGGGTGTACTTCTTCGGCAACAGTCTTGTCGGTCATAGCATCGACCAAAATAAGGGCTACCGAGTCGCTATGCCCCTCAAATGTGCTGGTTACCGTGAATTTTCCTCCCTGGGCCATCGCGCCCAGTGCCATCATGCCTGCAAGCATGGATAAAAACATTTTCTTCATAATCTTGACTATGTGTTTGGGTTGATATTTCTTGCGACAAAGGTAATTAAAAAAAAGTATTGAGCCAAAATATCACCAATATTTATCAAGCTTAAAGAATTTTGCTTAATTTTGCAGGTTAAACATTAACATGTAACCAAAACCCAAGATAGAACATGAAGAAGATTGCAATGTTGCTGACGATGATGACGGTGGTCATGATGGCTGTCGCCCAGATGGCTAATCCCGTCACATTCACGTCACAGCTCAAGACGGCCAACGGATCGAGCGAGGGCGAAATCGTGTTTACCGGCAAGATTGACAAGGGCTGGCACGTCTATTCGACCAACCTGGGCGATGCAGGCCCTACCGAGGCCAGCATCACCTTCCACAAGCGTGACGGCGTGGAGCCCGTGGGAAAACTCAAAGCCGTGGGTAAGGAGATCTCGCAGTTTGACGAAATGTTCGGAACCAAACTGCGCTACTTTGAGAATAATGTGCAGTTTGTGCAGAAGGTGAAGTTCACCAAGCCTAACTATGATATTGACGTTGATCTGGAATATGGCGCATGCAACGACCAGTCGTGCCTGCCGCCGTCGAGCGCAAGCCTGAAGAAGACCGGCAAGTCGCCCGCTGTGGATGGCGAGTCCTCGGGAAACAAAGAAAAGGAGGAACAGGACAAAACAAAAGCCGAGGCCGAGGCTAAAGCCAAGGCCGATTCGCTGGCCGCCCTGGCAGCCGCTGCGGCCGACAGTGCCGCCCTCACTCCCGCCGTGGATAGCACCGCACTGGCAGCTCTCGATCATGACGCACTGTGGAAGCCTGTGGTGGGCGACATCCAGCGCATCGACGGCACCGACGACGGCGGTGGTGGTCGCTCGCTGTGGTGGATATTCCTGATGGGTCTGCTGGGCGGACTGGTGGCACTGTTCACGCCGTGTGTGTGGCCCATCATCCCCATGACGGTGAGCTTCTTCCTCAAGCGTGCCAAGGATGACAAGAAGAAAGGCATTAAGGACGCCATCACCTATGGCATCTCGATTGTCGTGATCTACCTGCTGCTGGGCCTGATCGTGACCGCCATCTTCGGTCCCAGTGCGTTGAACGCCCTGTCGACCAACGCCGTGTTCAATATCTTCCTGTGCCTGCTGCTCGTAGTGTTCGCGCTGTCGTTCTTCGGCATGTTCGAGATCAAGCTGCCCAGCAAGTGGTCCAATGCCGTCGACAACAAAGCCAGCACGACCAGTGGCCTGCTGTCCATCTTCCTGATGGCCTTCACGCTGGTGCTCGTGTCATTCTCATGCACAGGTCCCATCATCGGTTTCTTGCTCGTTGACTTTGCGACCAGCGGCAACTTCTGGGGTCCCGCCATCGGCATGCTGGGTTTCGCCCTTGCCCTGGCGCTTCCGTTCACGTTGTTTGCCCTGTTCCCCTCGTGGTTGAAGTCTGCGCCCAAGTCGGGCGGCTGGATGAACATCCTCAAGGTGACCCTCGGTTTCATCGAGCTGGCATTTGCGTGCAAGTTCTTCTCGGTGGCCGACCTGGCCTACGGCTGGCACCTGATGGACCGCGAGGTGTTCCTGTGCCTGTGGATAGCCATCTTCGGCCTGCTGGGACTCTACCTCATCGGCAAACTCAAGTTCAAGAGCGATATCGTCGAGCCTGGCGACGAGACCAAGCCCATGCCCGTGATCTGCATCATAGGCGGACTGATCTCGATAGCCTTCGCCATCTATATGATCCCGGGCCTGTGGGGCGCACCGTGCAAGGCTGTGAGCGCCTTCTCGCCTCCCATGAACACCCAGGACTTCAACCTCAACACCAAGGAGGTGCGCGCCGCTTATACCGACTACGAGCAGGGCATGGCCGCCGCTGCCGCCGCCGGCAAACCCGTTTTCCTGGACTTCACAGGCTTTGGCTGCGTGAACTGCCGCAAGATGGAGGCTGCCGTGTGGACCGACCCCACCGTGGCCGACAAGTTGAACAAGGACTACGTGCTCATCTCGCTGTTTGTTGATGACAAACGCCCATTGCCCGAGCCCATCGAGGTGACCGAGGAGAACGGCGAGAAGCGAACGCTGCGCACCATCGGCGACAAGTGGAGCTACCTGCAGCGTTACAAGTTTGGCAGCAACACGCAGCCGTTCTATGTGTGCGTTGACCCGCAGGGCAATGCCTTGAGCGGCTCCTTCAGCTACAAGGAGGACGTGCCCGCCTTCCTCGACTTCCTGGACGGCGGCCTGGATACTTATCGACAAAAATAATAAAAGACAACTTAAACAACTCAAACAACATCAATTAAAAAACGTTGTCCAAGTTGTTTAAGTTGTCTTCTAAATTAACAACCATGATAGAAGAGAAAACGAGAGAGCAGATTATCGCGTTGATGAAGCGCGAGGTGGTTCCTGCTGTGGGGTGCACCGAGCCCATGGCAGTGGCCCTGTGTGTAGCCCGAGCTACCGAGGCTCTGGGCACTAAACCGGAAAAAATCACGGCACTGCTGAGTGCCAACATCCTCAAGAACGCCATGGGCGTGGGCATTCCCGGCACGGGGATGATAGGCCTTCCTATCGCCATTGCCCTGGGTGCACTCATCGGCAAGAGCGACTACCGGCTCGAGGTCATCAAGGACGTGTGCCCCCAGGCCATCGAGCAGGGCAAGCAGTACATCAATGAGGGGCGCATCGCCATCCAGCTCAAGCAAGACTGCTGCGACAAGCTCTATGTCGAGGTGTTGTGCGAGGGCGGCGGTCACCGCTCCAGTGCCATCATCCAGGGATCGCACACCCACTTTGTGCGCGTCACCCGCGATGACGAAGTGCTGCTCGACGAGCATGCCGGCAACAGCGATGGCGACGACAGCGGCGACATCGCATTGAACCTGCAACTGGTCTATGACTTTGCCATGCAGGCCCCGCTCGATGAGATCCGTTTCATCCTCAAGACCCGGGACTATAACCTCAAGGCCGCCCAGGAGTCCCTCAAGGACAACTACGGCCACTGCCTGGGCAAGACCATGGACAGGCCGCTGAGCCACGGCATCTTTGGCAACACCATCTTCTCGCGCATTCTCTCCAAGACCGCGCTGGCCACGGATGCCCGCATGGGCGGTGCCCTCATCCCCGTGATGAGCAACAGCGGCTCGGGCAACCAGGGCATCTGCGCCACCAATCCCGTGGCCGTCTATGCCATCGAGAACGAGAACACCGAGGAGGAACTCATCCGCGCCCTCACCCTCAGCCACTTGACGGCCATCTACATCAAGCAGAGCCTGGGCAAGCTCAGTGCCCTGTGCGGCTGCGTGGTGGCCTCGATAGGCAGCTCCTGTGGCATCACCTACCTGATGGGAGGCGACTTTGACCGCATCTGCTATGCCGTCAAGAACATGATTGCCAACCTCACAGGCATGATCTGCGACGGCGCCAAGCCCAGTTGCGCCCTCAAGATCGCCTCGGGCGTGTCAACTGCGTTGCTCAGTGCCGTGCTGGCCATGGAGGGCCGCCACGTCACCAGTGCCGAGGGCATCATCGACGACGATGTGGACCGCAGCATCCGCAACCTCACCGTCATCGGTGCCGACGCCATGTGCGCCACCGACCACATGGTCCTCGACATCATGACCGGCAAGAAATAACCATTCACCCTTAACATCAAAAAAGGGTTCCCACTGCAATCACTGCTGGAAGAACCCAATCACTATTGTATTAAAATAATTAAGATCGTATCAAATTGTTACTTCTTCTTAAGCACGTCCAGACAATCACGGTCTGGACGTGTCTTGTCAAGATAGAGCCCTATTTAACGGCAAATCGCATTCAGCCTGAAGGCCGCAGCCTCCTTGCAAGATGCCATAACAATGTCTAAAAAATAAAGTCCATATCGCTGTGTGAACCATTCATTCCAGCTATGGAAAAAACTTGAATTTTGGTTATTCTATAATTGTGTCAAAATCTAACAAGGCAAAGATACACGTGATTTTTCTATATTTTTTCATTTTTTATGCAAAAATTGCGTCACCAGCCCATAGATTATGATTTTTGATAGGGCTAATGACGCAATCGTTTATTTGAGGGAGGGGGCACTCCGTCACATTTGATATTGGGACTGAAATCAATGCCGGATTATGCTGATAGCGGTGCCACCACCGGGAGCCAGATGCAGCGTGAGCACGCTTGACCTGTCGACCTCAAGACGCCGTATGGTCATGGGATAGGGATTGGTGCGATAATCGGCATCGGGGCCATCCTCATAGATGATAGCCTCAAACCGCCCGTCACCCAGAAAGTCAAGCGGCAGGCTCAAGTTTCGAGCCTGGTCATCTGTGACACTGCCCACATACCAGTTGTCGGTGCCACGTTCCTGTCGTGCATAGGTCACATATTGTCCCATTGCCGCATGGGGCACGAGAGTGCGTTCCCAGTTGGTGGGCACATCCTCGATGAACTTGAAGGCAGGCTGGTGCTCATAGTTCTCGATGAGGTCGGCAGCCATGTGTCCGGGACTATAGATGACAACATACTCGGCCAACTGATGGGCAAGCGTCGTCTGCGGACGTGTTCCCGGCACCGAATCGTTGCGGTATTCAAAGATGCCAGGGGTGAAATCCATGGGACCACCCAAACCACGCGTGAAGGGCAGGATGCACTCGTGATAAGGCGGATTGCCACCGTTGCGGTCAAAGGCGTTGTATTCCTGGCCACGCATGCTCTCGGTCGCAATCAAGTTGGGCCAGGTGCGCTGGATGCCGCTGGGCATGGCCCCCTCGTGGTTGACAATCATCAAGTGATGTCGTGCCGCCGTCTCGATCACCTTGCGGAAGTGCCTGATACCCCACTGCGAGTGCTGCAGCTCCCCATTATAGAAATGAGCATTGACATATCCCGTCTTGACCGTGTTGATGCCCAGCGATTCATAGAGAACAAAAGCGTCCTCAAGCTGGTTCTCGTAGTTCTGAGCTGCTCCACCAGTCTCGTTGTGGGCGATGATGCGCACACCCCGCTCGGCAGCGTAACGGCACAGCCCCTCCAAGTCATAGTCAGGGTAGGCCCTTGTGAAACTGAAGCCGTCACCATGGCGTGTCCAATCGGTGTCCCAGCCATAGTTCCAGCCCTCGACGAGCACACCGCCCAGGCCATGCTTGGCAGCAAAATCGATGTAACGCTTAGTGTTGGCCGTTGTGGCACCATGGCGCTTGCCCTGTGCCCATGTCCATTGCTGTTTCTGCAATGCCCACCAGATGCCCACATACTTGGTGGGCTTTATCCACGATGTATCCTCGATTCTGCAAGCGTCATTGAGATTCAAGGCCATGCGCGACAGCAGGATATCGGCAGGAGTGCGACCAATGATGACAGCACGCCATGGTGTCACCCGGGTGTGTCCCACCCTCACCTTGTCACCATTCTTCCATGGCACCAGATCGACCTTAAGCGTTGTCCCAGTGTGGGCAAGATTCATCGTCGAGTAATCGGTGAGGTTGGCCTCCATGACAGCCAGGAAGAGAGAGTCGTTCACCTCCATGGCGATCGGTCCCGACATGTTACCTTTCTCGCTCAACGGCTGTCGCGTGTAGATGCCTTCATAATAAGGTGTGAGTGCAGGGATAGACCATGTGGAGGGATTGGTGGGCATCGCAAACTGGGTTGCCTCATCCATGATGACAAAATCCTTGAGCGTTTCCTGCTGGGGGAACTCATAGCGGAAAGCTACTCCATCGTCAAACGCGCGAAAGACCACATCGAGAGAGCGCTTGTGTCCACCGCGTTGCTGCAGGCGCACCCTCATCTCGTTGTAGTGATTGCGCACCTTGGCATCCTCGCCCCAAGGCTGGCTCCAAGTCTCGTCGAGCGACGAGCGAGTCACGCCCCGCATCTTGAAATCGTCCTTGAAATCGCCGTCATTCAGCACAAAGCCAAGATCAGAAGGACTGACAACGACCTCGGAGCCACGCATCACATGATACCAGGCACGGCCCTTATCCACGTCCATTGTCACGGTGAGTGATCCATCGGGCGAGAACAGTTTCACATCCTTAGCCATGAGAGAAGAGCCAAAAGCAAGGCTCATCAAGGCTAACATCAAAAATCTCATCTTTTTTATATGTTTCATTTGTCTCATTTGTTAATCGGTCGTTTACAAATGCAAATCCATTGCGATCGGTCATGCACGCTTGCGAAGGCTGTCAATCGATGGATTTGACCCGCGCTTCAAAATCGTCCTTGTTCAAGGCGCGAGCTTTGAGTTTGGAACGATAGGTATAGATCGTCGTCAAACTTGCCCTGAGAATGTTGGCAATGCTCTGGTTGTCAGAGATGCCGATGCGAATGAGAGCCAGCACCCGCGACTCGGTCGTCAAGCGTTTGCCCTGTTTCACCTCAATCTTGCCACCATCTTGCAACAACAAGTTCACCTTGTCGACAAAATTAGGGAAAATGTTCAAGAAAGCATGATCAAAGTTCTCAAAGAACAGCTGTGCATTCTCATTGCCATGATGCGTGCTTTTGAGTTCCCGAGCCAGATCCTCGGTCTTGCGGTCACGATACAAGCGGTAGAGCGCCTTGCGTTGCTCCTCTCCCCGATCGATGAAACGGCTGGAGAGGGTCAAGAAACGAGCGATATACTCCTCCTTCAACTTCTCGCGCTCGCGCAACAGAGCATTGGACTCATGCAGCTGTCCAACCGTGTCCTCTAACTGTCCGTTGACCTCATGCAGCTGCCCATTGACTTGCCTCAACTGATCATTGATGGCCTTCTTCTGCTCATTGAGTCGGCGGTATCGCTTCAAGAGTTGATAGATCGCAAAGACACCCACCACAAGCATCACAGCGATAACCGATATGGCCACAAGCAACCACACCATGTTGCGGTGGTTGCGCTCCTGCTTGGTCTGATAGGCAGTCAATATCTTGGGCACAATGCGAGACGACTGAATGTTGCGCAGGCGCGTCCCATAGAAGTTGGCATCGTCCACCGCCACACGCATGTACCTGTAGGCCCTGTCGATGTCACCCTCATCAAACAGACAGTCGGCAATCGCCCTGAGCGACGTGTTCTCTCGTATGCATCCCTCAAGGTCACTCTCGGCACTCTTGATGAGGTAGAACATCTGCTGTTGCTTGTCACCGGCCTGTGAGTAGTAATAGGCCATCATGCTGGTGATAATCGAGTAAAGGCGTTCACCGCTCGAGTAATGGTTCGCCAGCTGGGAGAGCAAGCCGATGGCCTGCTGCAACTTCTGG
>Ga0247611_10010169_pt1 | contig 11112 bp, 8 predicted proteins | sample 177DNAGHGhighgp2_FD_192422 | JGI IMG/M metagenome (GOLD analysis project Ga0247611, IMG submission 192422) | Sheep rumen microbial communities from Palmerston North, Manawatu-Wanganui, New Zealand - 1770 DNA GHGhigh gp2 | ecosystem: Host-associated > Mammals > Digestive system > Stomach > Rumen ... | reverse complement strand
ACCATTTCATTCCCTGGAGTTTTGTTTCACATAACCTGTTGTGGAATTTGATACCTGCTGATGGAAGCGTGAATTCATCAAAAAGTGACCACCTACCAGAGCTGAACAAATACTTGTTGAAACTTGCTACCGCACAACAGAAAGCTGTTCGTATTTGCTTAAGTGAAAACTATCGCGGCCAAGAAATACTTGAGGATTACATCTCCCTTGGATGCACTCCACAAGAATTGATACAGATGGACAATGCGACGCTCCACAACTGTTTTGCCCGCACTTTCAATCCTTTAAGTCAAATTGCACTAAATATGGGATTCGAACAATGGAGAAGCTGACGCACATAGAACCGGAAAAGATAAACCATCCGTATTTGACTGCTATAAAACGGACAGACCTTTCTGTTCCCTCACGTTATCTTTTGGGCAAAGGACTTCTGAAAGGTCGCATCCTCGACTTCGGATGCGGTTTCGGATATGATACGGATGAGTTGCACCGGCAAGGTTTGGATATTGTCGGATACGACTATTATTATCGTCCCGATTATCCCGCAGGACGATTTGACACAATCATCTGCAATTATGTTCTTAATGTTCTTGAACCTTATGCACAGGCGGAGGTGTTGATGAATGTCTCGAATTTGCTGAAGCCAACGGGAACGGCCTATTATGCAGTTCGTCGCGACTTGGAGGAAGAAGGCTTCCGGCTTCATGCCATCCATAAGCAGTACACCTACCAATGCAACGTAAAGCTGCCATATAAGAGTTTGGTGAGTAACAGTTCCTATGAACTATACCAATACAATCATTTCAACAAACTTCCCCGCACCGCAGGAGAAATCTGCCCGTTCTGTAGGTTGGCTCGTCGAGTGGAAGTGATATGCGAGACGGCTATTTGTGTGGCCTTCTATGATGGTTACCCAGTTTCTCCTGGGCACGCGCTCATCGTTCCCAAACGACATGTTGCCTCTTATTTCGACCTCACGCACCATGAGCGAGAAGCAATGAACGTGATGTTGCAATACGTCAGGCAGAAAGTAGAAGAGCGTTTCCATCCTGACGGATATAATGTTGGCATCAACGTGGGCGAGGTAGCAGGCCAGTCGGTCTTTCACGTTCACATGCACTTGATACCCCGATACAAAGGAGATGTGCCTAATCCTAAAGGTGGTGTTCGCGGGGTAATCCCCAGCAAACAGAGTTATTCGACAAGGAATGAACACCCACAATCAGAGTCTCCATTACCGTCATCCAAAAACAAAATGCGTCAGAAATATTCCAATCACGGAGTAAAATGGACGGTAGAGGATGATGAACGTCTATGGACGCTGCTAAATGAAAAGACAACCATCGAAGAATTGTCCAAACTCTTTAACCGTAGTAAAAGAGCCATCGAACTCCGTCTCCATAAGATAGAGCAAGAGAAAGAACCAATCACAAAAGAAAATCTGAAAGAGGAATACAAAAAGGCATTGGGAACAAAGGGGAAGATGTTCTAAATACAGAAAGGATGCCCAAGAAACTAACATTAGAGGTTTTTGTTAACAGAACAAAGCGTCTGTATGGTGATAAGTATGATTATTCTAAGGTCATATACGTAAATACAGAAACAAAAGTCTGTATTACTTGTCCCGAACATGGTGACTTTTGGATAACACCTCATAACTTTTTAAACAATCACTCTTGTCCTGAATGTAGCGGGCATCAGAGGATTACAAAGGAGATTTTTATCGAAAGATCCACTCGTAAACATAAAGGTAGGTACGATTACTCAAAAGTTGTCTATCAAAGGTTGGATATTCCTGTAACCATTATATGTCCCGTACACGGAGAATTTCAACAACTGCCTTCTGGACACATGTACGGCAATGGTTGCCCAATATGCTTTGGCTCTCCTAAATCAACTACAGAGGAGTTTATAAGGAAAGCTAAAGAAATCTACGGAGATCAATATGACTATTCTAAAGTAGATTATACGGGTAATAAGGAAAAGGTTTGCATAATATGTCCTGAACACGGAGAGTTTTGGATGACACCCAATAACCATCTTAGAGGGCACCGTTGCCCTGAATGTTATGGAACTCCTAAGCTAACAACAGAGCAGTTTATTGCGCGTGCAAAAAGGGTACATGGAGACCGATACGATTATTCTAAAATAGATTACCAGGGACTCTCAAAGAAAGTGTGTGTAATATGTCGCAATCATGGAGAATATTGGGTGTATCCACAAACCCATCTTAAAGGAGGCAACTGCCCTACTTGCAATGGAATCCTTCCAACAGACTTGTCAGCACAAATTACTAGAATTCCTAGGATAACTCTTCCAATTTTTATTGAAAAATGCACACAGAAACACAATGGAAAATATGACTATTCTGGCGTTAATTTTGTGCATTTAGACGACTTCGTTAAAATCATTTGTCCATATCATGGCGAATTTTGGCAACGTGCCAAAGTTCATTATCGTGGATACGGATGTCCTATTTGTGGTGGCAGCAAGCGCCTGACTAATGAAGAGTTTATTGAGAAGGCAAAACTTGTTCATGAAGATAAATACGATTATTCCAAAGTTCAATATGTAAATACAGCGACAAAAGTCTGCATTATTTGTCCAGAACACGGAGAATTTTGGCAAACTCCAAACAATCACCTTTTCGGCGCAGGTTGTCCTACTTGTCCAGAAAGCAACATGGAGGGAGAAATTCGACACCTTTTACTAGCAAATAATATTGCTTTTGAGCAGGAAAAGGGGGTTGATTGGTTAAGATATAATCGCAGCATGTTTTTAGATTTCTTTTTGCCTGAATATGGAGTAGCGATAGAATGTCAAGGGAGACAACACTTCTCCCCCTCACGATTATTCGGTGGGGAAGATTTCTTTAAATTAACAATTGAACGAGATGCTGCGAAAAAGAAATTATGCGAAGAACATGGTATTCAGATACTTTACTATTCAAATGCACATATAAAGTATCCCTACCCTGTTTTTGAAAGCATGAGGGCTCTATTAAAAGCAATTAAAGAAAGAGTTTTAGTTTCAGATAATTATATGTGGAAACAGCAACTAACAATGGATTTTGGAGATAAATAACATTGCATTTGGAGCACATGATTACACTTTCAATGATATATAAGGAAATGTATGGCAATCTTGCAGATGACAAGAGTAAAGTCGACATGTTCATTGATAAGCAATTGCACAGTCAGAAAGCCCAAACGAAGAGAATGCTGTAGAACAATATTGAGGTTGCGTTATAACCTGTTGTGGAGTCCCCCATGGACAGTATGAGAAGAAAAAGACGGCACTCTGGAAATCAACAGAAGTTGGGGATTTGATAAAATATCACAAACAGGGAATATCTGTTGAGCAATTAGCGGCCACCTACGATATACCAAAAGAGAGTGTGGTTTATTGCCTCAAAAAAATAGCCATATACAAGAATAACACAAAGAAATTCAGCTATTCAATAGACACTCCATACATCCTCTCAATATATCTATCGGACTCGATTTGTGGCATTCTAACATAAGATTGTTTTTGCTCATCAGATAATTCTATAACACCAAAGGATTTAATATAATTCTTTGCGAGGGCATAGAATTCTCCGCCATAAGGCTTGCTTGTTGCCTTGATATAATTCCAGAACAACCTGGAAGTGAGCAGTTTCTGCAAAAAACGAAGCTTATCCATAGACTCATCCACAATACAATATCCATTGTAGAACATTAATTTCTTGTCTTCACAAAGAATAAAATATGGGTTATCCGCTATATAAGGAAACAGCAACTTACAACCCGATATATTTAAGGCTTGTGTACGACCAAAGGTATACCAAGGAATTATTTTTTCTGATTTGCTTCTTTGGGCAAGTTCCACTTTGTTTTTCTTAAGATAGCTATATGCTACTGGATATTGGGCTTGCAACTCATCTTCTTGCAAAGGGGAAACACTATTATTTTTGTCTGCCTTATAAGGGAAAATAAGTTTTTCCTTATATAATATCATGTCTTTTTTACTTCTCAAGATATTACCCTTTATGGCTTCTCGACATATTTCTTTTTCCACCGATTCCTCCCCATCTGTAGATTCAAAATAATAGTAGAATTCATCTTCATACTTCGGAGTGAAAATGTAAACATCATTTCTAAGGGTAGCAAATCCATTGCGTATAGTTGTATATTCACCTAATGGAATTCCAATGTTACGAACAGCTTTTATCATCGGCAAAAATTCACCAGCAGACAGCATCCATGCATCTTTCCCGGACAGTTGTTGATATGTACAATGGACAAAACTTTTTTCTGTTATTTGATGATATTGTTTACTATTACACATCGTATAGTACACCGAACCTTCTCTCTCATTCCTTATAAAACAAAGGCATGTGTACGTAGACCTTCCCTGAAAAATTTGTTCTGCGCCGAAATCAACAATTCGTATTTTTAATCCCTTGCGAGCAAAATAATGTCTTAATGAACGACCATTTACACTCCTATAAAAATTATTAACTGTAATATACCCCAATATACCATTTTCGACCAGGTTTTCTATTCCTATTTGGAAGAATGGAATATACAAATCTGCCTTACCTGTCTGGGAAACCTCCATTCGCTTCATTAATTCAAGACTATGCTTATCTATTTTCGAAGCCCCAACATATGGTGGATTCCCCACAATTGCATCAAATCCACCATGTAACCTAATTGATTCCACCGTTTGCCATTCAAAACAAAGAGAGTCGGCTTGAATTAAATTAAAACAATATTCATCCATATCTTCTTCCTCTTGTGCTAGCAGCGAAAGCATTATGCACGCTCTATCTATGCTGTATTTTGCTATATCTACCCCATATAAGCATTCTCTAAAGATCCTAACATATGGTATTCCTGCACTATGAAGACGCTTTGCTAATGTAAGAAGGAATCCACCACATCCACATGCAATATCCGCAAACTTCTTCTCGCACAACGGCCCCTCTAACTCTTCTAAAATGTATGATACGATATATTCTCGAACATATTCCGGTGTGTATACGGCGCCATTAACCTTTTTCTCTTGCGGTGAAACAACAAATTCAAAAAAAACAACCAAATCTTCAAGGCTCAATCGAATGTTTTTTTGATGCAAATAGTCTATAAAACGCGAAACATTCGCATTATCTATTATATGGTCCAACAAGAACCGATTGTGTTCCACTCTAATACCGTTTTGCTTTATGAAAGTAGAAACAATGAAACAATCTGTGTAATGTATATCACTGCAATCACACAATAAAGCAAATTTTCGTAAGACAGAACTGGTAATTATACGATTTGTGGACATAATATTTTTTTATCATATACACTATTGGCATTCCCTGCAAGTGAACCAAAAAATGGCCCCAATATCATATCACGAGATCTATTATAGAGCCTCGGAAATTGCAAATCACTAGTGTATATTTTTTGAAACACATCTTTTTTGTGGAAATTCATCAAGCAAAAGCCAATTCCCAAAACAATATCTAATGGATAATGTACTATTCTTGGCACATTCAGCAAAAATGTGCCTCTCTTTTTTTCATGATCAATCAAGATTGTGGGAGAATCTAATCTGCTTTCAAAACAATGCAAATGGTATAATGGGTGCCATTCTTCTTGATTAAAAGAATCATCTTTGTCAATATGCATTCCCCAAGAATAACTAACTCCATCACAATCCCCAAATATACGAATTCGGAAAGAATAAGACAGAAATGGGTCACAAGTGTTTTTGTCCCAATCTTTTACATTGAATTCACAGGAACAGCTCACACTTATCTTCGCTTGTATACCCGTTGGTTTAACATTATGGATGTCACCTACTGGAAGTATTAGATTTGAGATGTCATACCCCCATTTATCTATCGTTTTCTCCCCATCCGCAATAATATCCAGTTTTTTTGCTGCTTCCATGAGAGGATCTAAAACAATATAACTTTCAGGGAAAAGAGATTCTAATGACTGTTGTATTTGACGTAATTCATTAGCACGGTCATGAAAAAAAACAGAGTTTCTATTAACCTTAGGCTTGTTGCTCATATTCAATACGTTTTTTCATTTCGGCGTATTTTTTCTTACCTTCAATTCCTATCTTTACTTCTGGGAAATCGCCTTTTGCCAGTGCATAAAAAGACACATAGTGATGTTCCTGCCATGGCTTTAACAAAGCAGAATCTTCAATTGGTATTCCTTCCATCGAATCTATTGGAAGTTTATAGTACTCACATGTAGTATTAAAGTATGTGCTTTTGTTGAATTTGATGGGCTCTGCTGCCGTAATACCATCAAATCCCATCCTTGTCAACACCTCAATTCGCTCATGTGCATTACTCGCCTGACAAGGGATACCGCCAGATAGCCTACTGTAATAAGCACCTACTTTATCTGCCCAGTACCGTTTCCAACCATCTGCAAATATGCCATTATATTGCGCTTCCTTTTCTATTGCATTCTTTAATTGCAACCATGCTACACCAGAAGCTTCTCTATTTACTCCCATTCGAGCGGCAAGCACATCTTCATTTATTAGTATTCCTGAATTTGAAAAGAAACTCTTGACAATAAACTGCGAGACATCAAAAGGAGATAATGTTTCTTCTTCCAAATAGTTGACAATTCGCAAATCCAACAATTCGGCTTTGGGACGATTTAAAATTGATTCAACGGTCCATTCCCCCATTAACTGCAAATATCCTTTTGCCATAGACGCAAGTCTTGTGGCAATCCGCATAAACGAAGAGTCTGTTTTGTTAAAGTAATAATCAAACAAGTCATGACTTGCCTTATCGCGAGTATAATAAGTATCCATGTTTTCGACCGTCGAACATAGAACAATTGGGCATTGTTTTATAACTCCTTCTGATGCTTTAGATCTTATTTGTTGAGCCAATGGAGGTGCCTTGAAATACATACTATTTTCCCCTGCACCATCCAGGCACAAATCAATCAGGATACCATTAATGTCTTGTTGAGCGAATTGTTCGACAATTTTTCCACATATCGACTCAAATGTGTCATTTTTATCAATTGACAATGGTATGACTGAAAGCAAACCAGTATCTTTAAAACCGTCCAGCAAAGCCGTAGTGGGACCACCAGTCTCGTCATCTATAAATAAATATTTTGGTTTCATATCCTTTATTGTTTTAATTTGGGTATCTCTATCCGAAAAGTTGTAGCATATCCTTCTTTCGGTTTCTCTAATAGATATATTTTCCCGTCATAACTATCTATAATATCTTTGAGAATACTTAGTCCAAGACCTGTACCTGTATATACTTCATCGTCCGTACTACCTTGAGATGCAGCAGATGTTGTCGTAACAAAAGCCTCAAACATATGATCCTTAATGGAGAAATCAACACCACATCCATTGTCCGAGAAATCTATTATAATAATATCACCATTTTGGTGACATTCAATGAATATATGTCCATTGTGTCTTTGAGTTGAACGTTTAATCGCTTTTTTGGCGTTCGAATAAAGGTTAAAGAATATTGATGCCCATTCAGAAGGATGCATTGGGATTGTTTGCATATCGGATAGCAACACATTTACTTCATCTCTATTATCTTTTACATCAATATTCGCTCTTTTTCGATCATTTTCTATCACATCCTCAAACTTCTTTATTTCTTCCTTTATTTTGATTGGTTCCAAGATCCGTCTTGCATTTTTTGAAATAGAATGATCAAAAAATGTTAGATAACTTTCCATGGAAGTAAAATTTGCTTGAACAAGAGCCAACCTTTCCAATGCCTCAGTATTCCCCATCAAGTTATTTTTCAGGTGGTTTATTTCTGCTGCGAATCCGGGGAAAAAGTATTTAATCTCATGTATAAATTCACCAATTGCCAAACCAAGACCAGCCAAGACCCTTAACATATTAATTTTGTTTAGCAAATCTTGATTTTGAGATTCTTGTTTTTCTTGGCTAGATTTTATTTTTTCAAATACATCATGATATTGTTTTCGCCTGTTTTTATACTGTCTATTTCCATTTGTGTCATCATCCTTTGTTTCATTCTCTTTCGAGTCAAAATCGGTTTCTTCGTCTATCAAAGAAGACAATTCTTCAATTGCATCTTTAAGATTTTGGCTTGGATTTTTTTTCTCCCAATCTTTTTGATTTGCAGTTTGTTTTCTTTGCCTCAAAGCTGCAATTTCAAGACCGGCAGTTGTTATTGCACGATACACAAAATCTTGTATTTCGGCAAAGGCCTGATTCTCAATAAGGCCTTCTCTGCTTGAGGTCTCTTCAAACAGTTCTGAAGCTGCATCATCTATTTCAACATATCCAAAGAAACTCTGATTCTGGTGTGGGAAAATAAAGGTTCTCCTTCTCACCGACTCATCCAATCCGATCCAATCGTTATTCTTTTCTCCATACGGAGGGACTCGAAAGCCATTCCTATAAAGTCTAATACCTCCTATCTCTGAACCAAGGTTCTTTACATATGAAAATAATGAACCCGGGATCAAGCTACGTTCATATATGAAATAATATGTCTTAAAATGAATAGAATGAGCCGTGGTATACGGAATAGTACAATCTTCCCTATCTTTGCCCATTTTACGATATTCTCCTTGCAGAACATCAAGTTTTCTACTCCAGAAACGCCAATGTCCGAGTCCTTCTTTATCAATATATCCATCTATGATAGCCAGAGCATGATCGTAAAATGCAATGTTTTCATCAACAACCTTTGTGGATTCGGATAAAGTATCTCTATAAAAAGAGGCTTTAAATCCCGGGTCTTCTCGATTCTCATCCCAATCTTTTCTCTCTCTCGAAAGAGGCTCGGGAATGAGCAAGTCTTCTGTATAGCGATAAGATCTCAATATAGCCGCATCACTCCATCCGTCAATCAATTTCTCAATATATAACGTAGTACCATGGCTTCTTTCTTTTTGAATATATTCTATATGACCTGAGACTTCATTAACATCCGAGTCCATCAAAAAATCAGCCCAGTTAATTGTAGCCCTGATTGCCAGTTCGGAATCTGCAGTTTGTGTAACAATAATCAGTTTCTCTCCTAAACGCTGTGCTGCAAAACGTCCAATACCTTTCTTTCCTGCTTTTTTACGTTTGTAATTAGGACTTACTGGTTTATGAATTTTATCAGATGATGAAATCCGCATAAAACCGTTGATAAGATCATCATAAGTCATTCCCAAGCCATCGTCTTCTATTACTAAAGTTCCACCAGAGCTATACGCATTTTGAAAAATGAGCTTTGCATATGACGCTTCAGCATCATATGCATTCTTTATCAATTCCGAAATGGCTGTCTCAGCACGTCCAACCAACTCTTTGCCCAATCTATTAATAATGGCAGCATCTACAGAGAACCTCACATGCTCCCTATCTTGTTTCACCAGCTCATTTGAGAGAACTGTAAATCGAGAGTAATCTATTGGTTCCGCTTTAAGAAGTTGTTCTATTTCAGCCTTTATATCTTCTATTTTTCTATCCATCTTGTACTTAATAATTTGTTATAAATAACGCAGTATGTTGTTTTTTATTGCATCCATCATACAATGATTTCCTTATTTCCAAATTTACTGCCATACAATTTTTCATACTTCATTACGTTATAAGAAAAGATAAAAAATTCAACTAACAGAAGCCTAGAAATGAAATAATACCATCCAATAATTTCAACACAACGTTACCAGAACATGTTAAATGAGACAAGTGAATGAATGTGTTAATATGTAAATCTTGAACAATTAATTGCTTGAACAGAGGTCGGCGACCATGAGGAACCAACGTATAACTGAATAACAGAATGTGCTAATGTGTGGCGAATACCGTTGAATTGAATTATATAAAATGAGTCAATGCGTGAATGTGGGATTATGTGATGCATATAACGAAAACGAACAAAGATATTATATAAATATGACTAAAAGGCAAGCAATACAATTGTTTGAAGAGAAGAAGGTCCGCACCGTATGGGATGACGAGCATGAGAAATGGTATTTCTCCATTGTGGATGTGGTAGAGGTTCTGACCGAAAGCACCAACCCTCAGACCTACTGGAGGGTCTTGAAAAATCGTTTAATGAAAGAGGGCAACGAAACCGTTACAAATTGTAACGCTTTCAAACTTCAGGCTCCCGACGGGAAAATGCGACTGACAGACGTGGCCGATACCGAACAACTTTTCTGACTAATTCAATCCATTCCTTCTCCCAAAGCAGAACCGTTCAAACAATGGAATATGCAAATTTGTTAGTCTGTAATTTTGACATTTGAAATAAAACCCGTATCTTTGCACACGAAGAAAACGAACAAGTAAAATAATAAAGCAAAATGACTGAAGCTGAATTGAGTGATTATTTGAAACATTTCTTTCCCCAGGAGAACTCTCGTTGTGAATGGAAAGAATATAAAAACTTGAAAAACTCATTGCTTGGAAACGAGAAGGACGATGTCATCTCTTATGTTTCTGCTATCGCCAATATGAACGGTGGTAGTCTGGTTTTGGGCGTTATGGACAAAACCTTAGAGATTGTCGGCATCAACCCATTTAACTACACAGCTCAGTCGGCGACATTGACTATCCGAGAGCATTGTACAAACATTTCGACAGAAGGTCTATCTATTGACGAACACATCACTTCGGATACAGGCAAGCGTGTGTGGATTATTAACATACCTAAACACATGCCAAAGCTCCCTGTGTATGCCCATCGTAAGGCTTGGCAACGTATTGAAGATTCTTTGGTTGAGCTAACCCCAGAGCGAAGGGATGCCATCTTGTCAGAAATTGAACTTCCTTTTGACTGGTCGGCCGGAGTAGTGGAGGAGGCGACTCTTGAAGACCTTAACCCCGAAGCCATTTCGAAAGCTCGCATTGAATTCAAAAAACGCTATCCATTGAAGGCCAATGATGTTGACATATGGGATGACTTGACGTTTCTGAACAAGGCTCACTTTACGATTAAAGGCCGGATAACCCGTACTGCATTGATTATTCTTGGAAACGAAGAGGCGGCACATTTGCTTAATCCTGCCGTGTGCCAAATTAGGTGGTCGTTGAAAAACAACCAAAACGAGAATATCGACTATGAAATTTTCAATATACCAA
>Ga0247611_10010168_pt1 | contig 11113 bp, 12 predicted proteins | sample 177DNAGHGhighgp2_FD_192422 | JGI IMG/M metagenome (GOLD analysis project Ga0247611, IMG submission 192422) | Sheep rumen microbial communities from Palmerston North, Manawatu-Wanganui, New Zealand - 1770 DNA GHGhigh gp2 | ecosystem: Host-associated > Mammals > Digestive system > Stomach > Rumen... | reverse complement strand
AAGACCGGTCGACTGGTGAGCATCAAGGTAGTGACCGACGAGAACGACCTCATGATTATCAACAAGAGTGGCATTCTCATCCGCCTGAAGGTGGCCGACGTACGCGTCATGGGACGTGCTACGCAGGGTGTTCGCCTCATCAACCTAACGAAGAAGAACGACACCATCGCCTCTGTCTGCAAAGTCATCTCGCAGGAAGACGAGGAAACCATTGTAGACGAGGAACTTGCTGAGGCTGAGGGCAACATCACTCAGCAGCCCACATTCGAAGTAGGTGTCACAGACGATGCCGCTGACGATGAGACCATAGATTTCGAGAATCTCGACACCGACGAACAATAACGTTTAACCTAAAAATATCAAGAACATGAAAAAAATCATGATCATGGCCATGATGGCAGCAGCTGCCACATCGGCTTTTGCACAGGATGCCCTGATTAAGGAAGCTAAGAAGCTTATGGGCAGTGGCGAGTTCGACCAGGCCAGCGAGAAACTGGCACCTGCCCTGACCTCGGCTGAGACCACCGACAAAAAGGGTGCATGGAACATGGAGAGCGAGATCCAGTACGCTAAATACATGGACATCCTCAACAAGGAGAGCAAGAACCAGATGGAGAAGAAGAGTGAAGTCTATGACACTCTGGGCATGCACACCGCTGCCGTAGCTGCTTGGAAGGCTGCCTTGAAGTGCGACGAGTTCGACCAGCAGCCCGACGAGAAGGGCAAGGTGAAACTGAAGTATCGCTCTGCCTCAGTAAACCGCTACAAGAACTTTGGTATCACGCTGGTACAGGCCGGTCAGTATTTCTACCAGAACCGCAAGGACAACGATGCCGCTTTCGACGCCTGGTCGCATTATCTCGACATGGGCAAGACCTCTATCTTCGAGGGCGTGGCCGACTTCCCCAAGGATCCGTTCTACTATGACATCGCCTACTATGCAGCTATCCTCTCCTACCAGAACCACGACTATGCCAATGCCGTGAAGTATGCCCAGCTGACGGCCGAGGATGCCAGCAAGGCCAAGGAGGCAACTGAGATCCTGCTCTTCTCGAAGAAGGAGACCATGAAAACGGCTGCCGACTCTGCTGCCTACGTCAACATGGTGAAAGACCTGCACAAGCAGGACCCCTCCAACGAGCGTTACTTCAACCTGCTGATGGACTACTACACCCGTGCCAAGAACATACCAGCCCTGTTGGCTTGGGCAGATGAGGAGATTGCCCTCGATGCAACCAACAAGATGGCATGGGCTCTGAAAGGCGAGGTGCTGATGAACGAAAGCAAGTGGGACGAGGCCCTCGAGTGCTACAAGAAGGCTGTCGAGATCGACCCTGAGTTCCTGCAGTGCGTCTTCAATGCTGGTGTCTGCCTCAACTCGAAGGCCATCGCCCTCAACGACGAGCTCATGGACAAGAAGACCGGTGGTCTGACCAAGGAGAATGCCGACAAGGTGAAGGCCGTTCTCTCCGATGCACTTGTCTACATGGAGCGCGCCCGCGAACTCGATCCCGACCGCGAGAAAGTGAACTGGGCATACCCACTCTACCGCATCTACTACTCTATGCAGAACAAGGAGAAGATGGCCGAGCTCGAGGCTATCGATCCCTCACTGAAGTAATACACCTTAAATAAACGAATGAACAAGAAGCAACTATTCGTTGCCTTGCTTCTATTACTAATGATAACACCGTGCTCGGTATGGGCTCAGAAGAAAGAGCTCAACCAAGCACGGTCTTACATTAAAGCCGGCAACGACAAAGAGCTGGAGAAGGCCGTCACACTGATGACCGATCTCCTGAAAATCGACAAAAACCGAACCAACGAGAAAATCTACCTCACATGGTATGAGGCCGTACGCGAGCAGTACCGCCTGGCCAACGAACGCCTCTACCTGAAACAGAAACAAGACACGGCAGCTTTCTTTGCGCTGAACCGACGGATGTTCACCATCCTCGAGACCCTCGACTCGCTCGACGCACGCCCTGATGCCAAAGGCCGCGTCAAACCAAGCTATCGCGAGCGTCACTCCGAAGCGCTCACCCCCTATCGCGCCAATATCTACAACGCAGGCATCTTCTTCCTGCGAAAATCCGAATATAAGAAAGCCTTCGACGAGTTCGAGTTCTATCTCAACACAGCCGAACAGCCACTTTTCACTGCTCAGGACTTCCTGAAGAACGACCCCCGTATGCCCGAAGTGGCCTATTGGGCTGTCTATTGCGGCTACAAACTCCACGACCCCTTGCTCACGTTGCGCTATCGCAAACGTGCACTTCGCGATACAGCAAAAATCAGCTATACCTTGCAGTATATGGCTGAGGCGCGCCATTGGCTCAACGACGAGGAGCTCTACCTGAAGACCCTCGAGACGGGCTTCCACTACGATCCCACCTCCACCTATTTCTACCCACGCCTGATGGATGCCTACAGTCGGCAGGAGCAGTACGACAAGGCCCTCGCACTCACCGATTCGGCCATCGCCGTCTGCGACACCTGCGAGCTCTACCTCTTCGCCAAGTCTACGATGCTCTATCGACTGAAGCGCTATGGCGAGTGCATCAAGGTGAGCGATCAGGTCATTGCCATCAATCCCAAGGCTGCCGAGGCCTACTTCAATGCAGGCACAGGCTATCTGAACATCGCCCTTAAACTCGACGAGCGGAAGGACAAGAAACAGATGCGACAGCTCTACCAGAAGGCCCGTCCCTACATGGAGCAATACCGCAAACTGATGCCCGACGAGAAGCAGAAATGGGGACCTGCGCTCTATCGCATCTACCTCAACCTGAACATGGGGCGGCAGTTCGACGAAATAGACCGACTGCTAAAAAAATAAAAAAACGCATCGTTATCCTTTGCGTTCACATTATTATTATTAATTTTGCGAAAGCAACTTGCTATCGAACATGCAAGCCAGAATAGCTAACAATCAAATCTAAAACAAATTATTTACTCATAAATCAACAAGCTTATGGAAAACAACGCTCAGCTTATCGCACAGTGCGAGGCACTGGCTAAGCAGTGGCTCACTCCGGCCTTCGACGAGGAGACACGTAAGGAAGTTCAGGCTATGCTCGACAATCCTGACAAGACCCAGCTCATCGACGCTTTCTATCAGAATCTGGAGTTTGGCACAGGCGGTCTGCGCGGCATCATGGGTGCCGGCACCAACCGCATGAACAAGTATATCGTAGGCATGGCCACTCAGGGCTTCGCCAACTATATCCTCAAGGCCTTCCCTGGCAAGAAGTGCTCTGTTGTCGTCGGTCACGACTGCCGCAACAACGGCCGCATGTTTGCCGAGACCGTAGCCGACATCTTCTCGGCCAACGGCATCAAGGTCTATCTCTTCGAGAGCCTCCGCCCCACGCCTGAGATCTCGTTCGCCATCCGTCAGCTGGGTTGCCAGGCCGGTGTCAACGTCACCGCTTCGCACAACCCACGCGAGTACAACGGCTACAAGGCCTACTGGGACGATGGTGCACAGGTGCTCTCTCCACACGACAAGGGCATCATTGACGAGGTCAACAAGGTGACCATCGACCAGGTGAAGTTCGAGGGCAACAAGGAGCTCATCGACATCATCGGTGGCGAGATGGACTGGGACTACCTGACCGCTGTCAAGGAGGCTATGGTCGACCAGGAAGTCATCCTGCGCCAGAAGGACCTGAACATCGTCTACTCGCCCATGCACGGCACAGGCCGCGTCATCATTCCCGAGGCCTTGCGTTCATGGGGCTTCCAGAACATCCACGTCGTTCCTGAGCAGATGACCATCGACGGCAACTTCCCCACCGTTGTCAGCCCCAATCCTGAGAATGCCGAGGCCATGACCCTGGGCATGAAGCTCGGCACGCGTCTGAATGCCGACCTCGTCATTGCCTCCGACCCCGATGCCGATCGTCTGGCCATTGTCTGTCGCAACGACAAGGGCGAGTGGGAAATCCTGAACGGCAACCAGACCGCCATGATGTTCTCGTAGTATATCATTACCAACAAGAAGAAACTTGGCCAGCTGAAGGGCAACGAGTTCATGGTGAAGACCATCGTTACCTCAGAGATGATTGCCGACATCGCCAAGAAGAACGGTGTCGAGATCTACGACGAGTATACGGGCTTCAAGTGGATTGCCTATCGCATTCGCGTCAACGAGGGCAAGAAGAAGTACATCGGTGGTGGCGAGGAGAGCTTCGGCTTCCTGCCGTTCGACAAGGTTCGCGACAAGGACTCCCCCGCTTCTATCTGCCTCATCTGCGAGATTGCCGCTTGGGCAAAGGACAACGGCATGACCCTCTACGACCTGCTGATGAATATCTATGCTGAGTATGGTTTCTCGAAGGAGACGACCATCAACGTGGTAAAGCCAGGCAAGAGCGGAGCCGACGAGATCAAGCAGATGATGGCCGACTTCCGTCAGAATCCTCCTAAGGAGCTCGGCGGCTCGAAGATCATCCTCTGGAAGGACTACCAGACCCTCGAGGCCCGCGATGCTCAGGGCAACGTCAGCAAGCTCGACATGCCCGCTACATCCAACGTGCTGCAATGGTTCACCGAGGACGGCATCAAGATCTCCGTTCGTCCTTCAGGCACAGAGCCTAAAATCAAGTTCTATACTGAGATCAGGGACAACTCTTTCAAGAATGCTGGCTGCTACGCTCGCTGCACCAACGCTGCCAACGAGAAGATCGAGGCCATCAAGAAGAGTCTGAACCTCTAATTCCGACTCTCCCTGCAGATACAGACCACAGGACTTCAAGTGCGCCAATAGCCCTTGGAGTCCTGTTTTCAAGTACTACAATCTTCAAACACTACTGCCATGTTCGTGGTAATGATGACCCTCTTCGCCCTCGTCGTCGTGGGCTATGTGGCTGGCAAGCTGGGATATCTTGGCGGCGACTTCGACCGTCAGCTGTCGCGACTGGTCATCAACATCACCTGTCCTGCCCTCATCCTCTCGTCGGCCATGACAGGCCAGCTGCCCGACCGCCAGTTCATCCTCCCGCTGCTGCTCATCAGCATCATCACCTATGTGCTGCTGGCCGCAGCCGCCTTCCTGCTGCCACGTTTCCTCACGAAGCGTAAAGCCGACGAGGGTGCCCTCGGTTTCGCCCTGATGTTTGGCAACGTAGGGTTCATGGGCTATCCCGTCGTAGCCTCCATCTTCGGCCACGAGGCCATCTTCTATGCTGCCGTACTCAACGTGGTCAACACCTTCGCCGTCTTCACCATAGGCACGGTGCTCATCATCGGACGGGCCGACAACGACGGCTCGCGTTTCCAGCGCAAGGTGCTCTATTCCACGCCCATGCTCGCAGCCTATCTCACCATCGCCATCGTGGCCCTGGGCATCGACAATATCCCTGCCATCGTCTCGCAGCCGCTCACCATGCTCGGCAATATCACCGTGCCAGCCGCCCTGCTCATCATCGGCTCCTCGATGTCCCACCTCTCTCTGCGCACCATGATGGGCAACGCCACCGTCTATGCCACCTCACTTCTACGCCTCGTGGTGCTGCCCGTTGCCGTCTGGTGGATAACGTCACACATGGGGTTCTCGCCCTTCGTTGTCAACATCAACACGGTAGTCATCGCCATGCCCGTAGCTACCTATGGCACCATTCTCTGTCTGCGCTACGGACGCGACACCACAATGATTACCGAGGTCACCTTCATCACCACCCTACTCTCCATGCTCACCATCCCAGCCTTGGTGCTGCTCCACGCTGCCATATAGAATGCCGATGAAGACTGGATTAGTTTTAGAAGGCGGAGCCATGAGGGGCCTTTTCACGGCAGGCATCCTTGACGTGCTCTATGAGAACGGCATCGTGTTCGACGGTATGGTGGGCGTATCGGCAGGAGCTGCCTTTGGCGTCAACTATAAGAGCTGTCAGCCAGGACGAGTGTTGCGCTATAACATGAAATATGCAAAGAATTGGCGCTACTGTAGCCTGTGGTCGCTTTTCACGACAGGCAATCTCTACGGAGCCGAGTTTGGCTTTCATCTATTGCCCGAAAAGCTCGATGTGTTCGACAATGAGGCATACGAACAGAATCCAATGCAGTTCCATCTTGTTGCGACAGACGTTGAGACAGGAAAGCCTGTCTACCGCCGTATTGACCAGGGAGGGAGCGGACTGTACGATTGGATCCTTGCCTCAGCATCAATGCCTTTGGTTTCACGGGTGGTCAGCATCGATGATATGAAGCTGCTCGACGGAGGCATAACCGACTCCATCCCCCTCGAGTATTTCCAACGCCAGGGTTTCGAGCGTAATGTGGTCATACTGACCCAACCCTCTACCTATCAGAAAAGTCCCATGAAGGCTATGTCCCTCATCCGACGGATGATGCATCGCTATCCAGCCCTCGTCGATGCATGGGAACATCGCCACGAAATGTATAACCGGCAACTCCTCTATGTTGCCGAGGAGACAAAGAAAGGCAACACCCTGGTCCTCTGCCCAGAAGAGACACTCCCTATTGGGCGTGTCTCGCACAATAGGGAGAAAATGCAGCAGACCTACCATATCGGCAGGAGCATGGCACTTCGCAGACTGGAGGAAATCAAAGCGTTTTTAACCCATTAAAACAAGGCATAGACTTCTCTTCCGACTGCCTTTATGATTTCACAACGAATCATTAAACTCATCTAGTGTTATCACGTTAAGCTGTGGGAAAGGAATCTGCTTCAAGTGACTGAAGTGATCGTCTTCCCGTTACAATATAATCTGCATTTGACGTTGCAGAAAATGAAGCAGGACCAATCCTTCCTAAAGCGATTGGAGAAGATACGCAAAATCGCTGCTGTTTTATAAAGACTGGCGGAATGGTTAGCTGCTTGTCACATCGACGATAGTCTGTTCGGCAAAGGGCGAAATGAAAAATCCTATCAAAAATTTGCTGGTAAAGTGGAAAAGCCGTACCTTTGCACCCGCTTTTCGGAAAATCCGATGCATCTGACGATGTTTTGCAACGTCCCGCAGTGATTAGCAGGAGGAGACATTGGAAAGATGTCAATGAGCAAACCAACTTTTTTAATCACACATTATTTAATTATGTATCTCGATTCAGCTAAGAAAGCAGAGATTTTCGCAGAGTATGGCAAGGACGCCAAGAACACAGGTTCGGCTGAGAGCCAGATTGCATTGTTCACCTATCGCATCAAGCACCTCACGGAGCACCTGAAGCAGAACCACAAGGATCACGTGACCGCTCGTTCGCTGACCATGATGGTAGGTCGTCGCCGCAAGCTGCTGAAGTATCTCTACAACACCGACATCAACCGCTATCGTGCCATCATCAAGGCTCTGGGTCTGCGTAAGTAAGACTATTCAGCGGGTCGGCAAGAATGCTGGCAAGCACAACAAAAGTCTCGTTCCGTAAGGGAGCGAGACTTTTTGTTTTACCCTGAATCTTCAAAACAGCACATCTGCCTCAGCAGGAGGAAGAATCTCGAGAAGGGGCTTCATCACGAAGTCGCGCTGGTGCATCAGGGGATGGGGTATCTGGAGGTCGGGCTCGTCGACGGTGAGACGGTCGTAGAGCAGGATATCAATATCTACAGGACGGTCGTGGTAGAGAGGAGCACACTCACGCTCTGTGGCGTGGGCAGCCGTCTTCCCCAGGCTGCGTTCTATCTGCTGTGTATGGCTGAGCAGCTGACGAGGGGTGAGCGAGGTCTCAACACAGACGACGGCATTGAGGAAGCGGTTGGCTGACTCGAAGCCCCAGGGCTCGGTCTCGATAAAAGCTGACTGGCGCACGATGTGGCCAATCAGCTTTTCTATTTCCTCGCAGGCACGGCGAAGGTTTTCGTTACGGTCGCCCAGGTTACTGCCCAGACCAAGGTATGTGATATGATGGCGATTATCAGTCATCGAGCATCAGCAGGGCATCGCCAAAGCAGCCGAACTTATATCCGTTTTCGACAGCCAGCTGGTAGGCCTTCATAACGAGGTCGTAGCCACCAAACGTGCACGTTGCCATGAGCATCGGCGACTCCGGGTGATAGAAGTTGACAACCATTGAGTTGGCAAAGTCGAACTCGTAGGGTGGGAAGAGGAACTTGTTGGTCCATCCTTCATACTCCTTGAGGAGTCCGTCGGTGCCTACAGCCGACTCGGTGGCACGTGCCACGCTGTAGCCCACATCGCAGACACGCTTGCCGGCCAGCTTGGCCTCGTTGGCAATGGTGCAGCACTCGGCAGTAATCTTCATCTGCTCAGAGGCCATCTTGTGCTTGGTCAGGTCTTCCACCTCGATGCTGTCGAAGCTGCCAAGACTGCAATGTTCGGTGAGGTAGGCGAAGTTGAAGCCACGGATCTCCATCATCTTCAGCATCTGACGACTGAAGTGCAGACCTGTTGCAGGTGCAGTTACGGCACCCTCGTTACGGGCAAAAATGGTCTGGAAGTTCTCCGTATCCTCTGGTTCGAGTCCGCGATGTGCCGTGATATAGCGTGGCAGGGGCGTATGGCCCAGGGCGAAAAGTTCGCGCTTGAAGTCGTCGTGGTCGCACTCATAGAGGAATCGAAGCGTGCGTCCGCGCGAAGTGGTGTTGTCGATGACTTCTGCCACCATGGGGCCTTCGCCATCGAAGAAGAGCTTGTTGCCGATACGAATCTTACGAGCGGGCTCGACGAGCACATCCCACAGACGGAGCTCATCGTTCAGTTCGCGAAGCAGGAACACCTCAATCTGGGCATCGGTCTTCTCCTTTGTGCCGAAGAGACGGGCAGGGAACACCTTTGTATCGTTGAAGACGAAGGTGTCGCCCTCGTCGAAATAGTTCACCAGATCGCGGAACATGAGGAACTCGTCGGTGTCGTTGCCGTTGGCATCCTTCTTGTACATCTCGATGGTCTGACTCTTGCGGTGGAGCACCATCAGGCGGTTCTGATCGCGGTTGAAGACACGCTCCACGCTGCCATCGTCGTTGGTGAAGGTACGATGGGGCGGATAGAGGGCCACGAGCTCTTCAGGGAGTCGGAATTTGAATTGGGAAAGCTTCATTATTATTATTGTTTTATCGTTTTTTCGATTTTCGTTATATCGATATAACGTTATTTCGTCAAGTCGTTATTGTTTTCTATTTCAATCTTCTCGAGCCAGGCGGGCAGCTCGTCGAGGGTAATACAGTCTTCGATGCGCACATCGCCCAGACGGGTGCGGCAGAGGGCCGTAAGATGGGCACCTGAGCCGAGTGCCTCGCCAATGTCGCGCGCCAGTGAACGGATGTAGGTACCCTTGCCACAGCTGACGCGTATGCTCATCTGCATCGTCGACGGGTCGAAATGGGTCAGTTCAATCTCGTCGACATGGATGGGCTTGGCCTTCAGTTCGGCCTCAGCACCCTTTCGAGCCAGCGAGTAGGCACGATAACCGTCGACCATCACGGCAGAGTAGATGGGTGGCACCTGAAGGATGTCGCCCTCGAAGCGATGGAGCGTCTGCTCGATGAGCTCGCGCGTGATATGGGCCGTAGGATAGGTCTGGTCTACCTCGTGCTCAAGATCGTAGGAAGGTGTGGTGGCTCCAAGCTGCAGCGTAGCGGTATACTCCTTGGAGGCCAGCTGCAGCGACTCGATGCGCTTGGTGGCACGACCAGTACAGAGGATGAGCACACCCGTAGCCAGGGGGTCGAGGGTGCCTGCATGACCTATCTTAAGACGCTTCACGTGCAGCAGTCGCGACAGACGGGTGCGAACATAGGCCAGCGCTCCGAATGAGGTCATCCGGTAGGGCTTGTTGATGTATATGAATTCGCCGGCCTGAAAGTCCATTGTTTTTTTCGTTATATCGTTATAACGGGATAACGTTATATTCTCGCTACGATGATTTTCAATCGACCATCACGAGGGAGTTGCCGGTAAGGAGCATGGCGATGATGATGCCGCCCACGATGATGCGATAGACACCAAAGGCCTTGAAGCCATATTTGGTGAGGAAGGCGACGAACCACTTCATGGCCAGCAGAGCCACTATGAATGCCACAACACAGCCCAGCAGGAGCATGGCGATATTGTGGGAGGTGGCCCATGCGGCATCCTCTTTGAGCAGGTCGAGCAGGTCGAGTAGCGTGGCTCCAGCCATCGTGGGAACGGCGAGGAAGAACGAGAACTCAGCCGCACGCTGACGGGTCAGTCCCTGTGTCATGCCACCCACGATAGTAGCCATGGAGCGCGACACGCCTGGAATGACCGATATGCACTGGTACAGACCTATGTTGAACGCCCTGCGCTCGTTGAGCCGGTTGGCATCGCTGCCCTTGTTGAACAACTTGTCGCAGAACAGCATGAACACACCACCCAACACAAGCATCACAGCCACCACCTCAACGCTGTCGAGGAGCCAGTCGAGCAGTCCAGACTTCTTGGCAGCCAGTCCGATGACCACTGCGGGCAGCACGCCCACAAAGAGGAGCCAGTAGAAGTAGAAACGATGCTTGAGCCGTCCGAACCAACCGCTTCCAGCAGGTGCGGGCGACTTGTCGATGTGAAAGAAGCGATTCCAGTAGAGGCACACTACTGAGAGGATGGCACCAAACTGGATAATGAACGTGAAGGCATGCACAAAGGCCTTGTCGGTCTCGCTCATGTTCTCAGCGGTCAGTCCCAGCAGGTTCTGGGTGATAATCATGTGTCCTGTAGACGAAACGGGCAGGAACTCGGTGAGTCCCTCAACCACAGCAATAATGACAGTTTCAATCCAATCCATGGTGACATATCCTTATTAGTTGCGATCCTTGGGTTTATGCACCACAGCATAGATCATCGACACAAAGCCGACGAGACATACCAGCGGAGCCACCTTGATACGGCGTGCGCTGAAGATATCGGGGTTGTAGGCTGCATCGGTAGAGGCCGAGCCGCCCATCAGGATAAACCCGATGATAACCACAATCATACCTGCTGCCAGCAGGATGAAGTTGGTCTTTCCAAAAGCAAAATCTCTCTTGTTCATATTGTTTAATTTCTTTTTTCTGAAACTTGTAATCGACGAAGTCGCTTCGCTTGTCGAAGAAACCTGAAACTCAAATCTTATACAGCTCGCCTGCCGTCATACGCAGGAACTTATTCACCGACAGCAGCGTGCAGAAGAGGGTGAT
>Ga0247611_10010167_pt1 | contig 11114 bp, 14 predicted proteins | sample 177DNAGHGhighgp2_FD_192422 | JGI IMG/M metagenome (GOLD analysis project Ga0247611, IMG submission 192422) | Sheep rumen microbial communities from Palmerston North, Manawatu-Wanganui, New Zealand - 1770 DNA GHGhigh gp2 | ecosystem: Host-associated > Mammals > Digestive system > Stomach > Rumen... | reverse complement strand
AATGTAGCCTTCGTCTTGAAGTTTTTTGTATTCCCCACTTTTAAGTTTTGAGAATACCAACTGATTTCTTTTAAGTTCCATAGTCTTATCTCCTTATATTTCTTTTATTATAACCTTGTAGGTTGTTTACCCCGAATAAAAATAAAGGTGGCTTTTATAGCCACCCACATTTTTACTTGTAAAGTTCGTCCTCTTTGTAAAGGAAGTCTACAGACAAATCCTTGTCAAGAATGGCACGAATCTTTTTCATGTCATTTTCAGGAATTGCACGATACAACCAAGCGTGTCCGTACTTGTAAGGCTTTCCGTCTACTTCAACTTCATACAGTCCGTGTCTTTTCAAAAGTTCACAATCGACTGTATAACTGTCCCATTTAGAACTGTTCCAATTCTGCCATTCCTTGAAATAGTTTTCAGAATAGCCGATTTCAATTTTGGCTTTGTTCCAAGCGTCATTGCGAAGTTCGTTTCTGATTGTTTCCTTTTCGCTTGCAAACTCTTTAAGGCAGTTGTCTTGTTCGACAGTCCCTGCGTTCATACCGTTAAGGTGGTATTTCTTCCACAAGTCTTCAATCAACTTGTAAAGTTTGTCGTGCTTGAAAAACTTGTCGATAGAATCAATGCACTGACCACCTTGAACAATGTCTGTGTGTCTGCCATTCCAAACATCACCACAAACAGAAAACTCTGGCTTGTCTGTATCTGCGTTGCGAAGTTCAATCACCAAATCAACAGAATTGATTTTGCGACCACGACCCTCTGCGTCAATTTTTCCAAAGTTAATTTTTCGTGAAAGATTCATAGTGTTTTATCTCCTTATGCCTTTATTATTATAACCTTACTTGTTAATTACCCTGTTTACGGTAAGAATAAGAAATATATGGCGAATCATTTTGTTCGTTATATTTCTTTACAAGTTCCTTAGCCTCTTCTTCCGTAGCAACTGTAATACCAATGTATTCTGTTCCAAAGAATCCGTTTACAAGAATCCTAAACATTTTAGCCTCCATAATATAATTAAAAAATTATAACCTATAAGTTATTTTACCCTGATTAAATTATAACCTATAAGTAATAAAAAATCGGTAGCCTACAAACTTCGTAAACTACCGATAAAAAATCTTAGCAACCAAAAACTTTTTTAGCGTAATGCAGATTTACACTGTAACCCTTGCTCCACAACTTTTCGTGCAAAGTCTGTGGGTCATCGTATTCGTGTCTGTCAAGGTATTCAACCCCACGCTTAGTCAGTTTCTTTACTTCCCAACAGTTTGTGCCATCGTGGTGAATACCGTGAATGTTGAACATCCCCTTGTCGTCAAAAATCTTTATGTAGTCAACATTCGACCAAGCCTTAGACAAGTCGTTAAAGTTTCTGATAATTGTGCCACCCCTTGAACGACCATTCCACAACCCCGCAGTACCCGTCAAAATGTAAGTGCTACCGTCATTGAAGAACCTTTCCAATTCGGATTTTGTGTCATCCCAACAGATTTCTGTCTGTTCGTAGATTTCATCCCATACTTCATTGTCACTGGGAGTCCAATCCTTATCTTCGGGATTATCTTCCAAGTGCCTTTCAATGCAGTATGCTTTTGCCTCGTCAAACGGAAAACTGTCATCGCAGTAGTTACTGAAAATTGAAATCTCGCTTTTTGGTGTTTTCTTTGCCATAGTTATTTATCTCCTTATGCCGTTTAAATTATAACCCTACGGAGCATTTACCCCGTAAGGCTTGAAATCTTAATAACATTCAATAGCGAAGTCGCCACCATAGTCATCGCCATCGTGGTCACTTGCAGAGTTTGCGCCGTTTTTCAACTGTGTGTAGATTGTCGCATAGCGTGACCATTCTGAACTTGATGGGTCACATTCCTTACAACCACGCTTATAAAAAGCCATAGCCTTTTTCTTTGACGACCAATACTCGTTCTCACGATAACAAGTAATTTTTGTCAGTTTGGAAATGTTGCCGCCAAAAAGTGCCATAGCCTCTTTTTCTGTGTAGCGACCATCTTCTTCATAATGTTTATTCATAGCATTATCTCCTATACCATTTTACATTATAACCTAAATGTTTTCTACCCTGATAAGTAAAAAACCAAGAAAAATAAAATAAAAAACGGTCAGAAAAAATCTGACCGTCTCGCAGAAAAAATCTTACTTAATCTTCGTTATCTTCGACATATTCCAATGTCTTGCCATCATCTGCAACAATACCGTAAAGGTGACCAAAGTCAAATACAAAAATCTGACTCGGAAGAATGGTGTATTCTTTTCCATCACGGTCTTTGATTACTTTTTCAGTAGAAGCCAAGTTCTTGATGTACAGATAATCACTGAACCAATATTCAAAATAGTCATCAGAAAAGTCGATTGGATTCTGACATTCAAAGAATGTATCGCCATCGTCCATTTCGTACTCAAAATTGTTTTTGTTGAACTCACGGACTTCCTTATTCAAGTCGTCTTTGTTGTTTACACGACCAAGACGCTCAATTACTTCAGGTCCGTGGCCCGCCCCATCATAATACATATCACCATTGAACTCAAAGGTTGAAAGAACCTTGTCCTCAGTAATTACTACAAACTTTCCTCTTGTCATAGCATTTATCTCCTTATGCCTTATCTATTATAACCTTACGGGGCTTTTACCCCGATAAGAATTAAGCAACCAATTCAACCCTTGCGAATGGAAGATTTGTTCCCAAATCCCAAAATTCGTAGTAGTCTGGCGAGCAAGAATGGTCTACATCAATGTTGTCAAGGTATTCTTTATTCAAGAAACCTTTGTCGGCACAAGCCTTCATAATGTCGTCAATAGACGCATCTTCGCTTACTTCGATTGGCTTTTCTGAAAACTTCATAATGTTGTTTACTTCATAATCGTTTTCATCGCCCCAAACGTCGTATTCACAAAAAACATATTTAAGCATAGTTTTATCTCCTTTGCCCTAGAAATTATAACCTTTTAGCTTATTACCCTGATACAATTAAAATAAAGCCTTTCGGCTACATTTCTGCTATTATAATAGAAGAAAGCCGTTCGGCTATGTAGGATAAAAAATAGTATATAATGGAAGAAAAAATTCAGAAAAAAATAGAATTATTCAGGGTAAAAAAAGAAAGTGTTATAATAGATTTTACAAGGAGTATGCTATGGAACCAGACAGAACAGAACTGATTGCTAAGACAATCTTTCGCATTGAAGACTGTTTCGCTTGCAAGTATGTATCAAAGGATATAATCGGCGACGAAATGGTAATTAACTTTCATCTCACCAACGGACTTGAAAATGTTAAACTTGTAGTTAAGATTTTCAATAAATGTGATGCCGTTTGTGGCTTTGATGTCATCGTAAGCCTTGGTATTCACGAAGAAATTGTCCATACCGTACAGTGGGGCGACTTCAACCCTGACGAAGACGATGAGGATATTGTATTGGCTACTATTCAGTCCCACATTTTTGCGTTCGTAGAAAATTGGATTGAGAGAGACAATAACTTTGTCAACTTGATGTCTTGGGCAAAGAGTACTGGCTATAACTCTACCCTTCTGAAAAAAATTAAGGAAATCTCAGAAAAAATTCTGTAAGGAAAAAAATATGCCTGTGTATCAGATTTATGTGGAAGGAAAGTCCACTTTTTTCAATCAAGTTTTCAAGGCGTATAGCCAAACAGTTTTTAAACACTACCCGACGAAGGAAGAAAAAGATGCGTTCGTAGAGGCTTGTAAGGATGAATCCTACCTTGACTGGCTGGACGTATCTACTGAGCACGCTCGCAAAATGCTCAAGGTAGATGTTCGTGAACTTTCTTTGAAAGATTAAGAAAAAAAATCTTGCAGGGTAAAAAAATATTATGGTTATAATATTTTATGTTGGAGTAGAAGTATGAAGAAAAAAATTATATTTTTATTGACATTTTTATTCGTTCTCACAAACAACATTTTTGCATACCAAATCGTTCTCGAACGCTACGTAAGCAACAAGGTTCAAAGATACTCCGACAAAAAATGGTTTGAAGAAAATGGGACTGTAAAGATTTACTGTAATGAATTTATTAGTTCCGATGGAAAAGAGAAGTTCGGTTGGGCTTATAGCATTGATTCAGGTCTTATTAATAATGCATCAACAACAGAAAATTATACACAGAATGGTCTTCGTGAGGAGGACGATTGTCCTCTTATGTATTACATAAAGAATGGTAGGTTCTACATCGGATGGGTGTGGACTAACGGTTATGAAACCGAAGTAACTAGGGTGCATACATTTTATGATTTTGATGAAAAAAATGGGTATAATTTATATTTTATGTATGCCTACGCTGCCGCAGTCAACCAATTATTAACTTACGGTAATAGAATCACATTCAGTGAAAAAAAAGATAAAGAAGGAAGAAATTTATTCTGGTCTTCTGACAATGAGTTTAAACCAGACTTGTCTTTTAGCACAAGGAATTTTCCGGAATACGTAAGCCATTCAAACTTCCGGCTGGAAAATGGTAGTATTGATGGTGATAGGGTTTGGCTTGATGGTGAATGGCGGAACATTGTTGGTAGGAAATATACTGATAGGAATGGTTTAACTTGGACAGCGTTCTATAATTCTATCGGATACCACGTTCAGAATACAAACGACAAAAACCTTTACAGATGGTTTGAGCCAATGGTTATGTTCCAGACATATCGAACTGTAAGAATTATTTTAGTAAAAACCAAAGATACAAATAGCAGTATAGACGCAGGCAGTCGAATCGCAAGTAATCTTATAAAACACGGACTATGGAAAGCGAAGAAACCTATGTACCCTGGTGATGGATGCTCATTGGGTGAAAAAGGTCCGAATGAGGGAGTAATTACATGTTGGTACGGACCGTTCTACTATTATGGTGAACACGATGGCTTGGACGAAGCCTTGCAGAAAAATCTGCTTATTAATTACGCCGAAGTAAAAAAAGAATAAAACAATCATCTCCGAAAAAAATACCCCAAAAGCTTCAAAAAAGCCTTGGGGTAATTTCGTTTTAAATTTTCGTTTTTCGTTTCGTTTTTCGTTTTTTAAAAAACGAGAATTTCTAGGTGGTAGGCTCTTCATCCATATCCGTCTTGGACGTTTCTGACTCGTCGTTAGACATATTGGTGTGATGACTATCCTTTTTCCTATTGTTCTTGTAGTTGCCCTTCGAATGGTATCTTTCCTTCTTATCGGAATCTTTATGCTTGTCCTTACCTACTTTGTTATTCTGGCTCCCCAAGGGGCTTCCAGCATTAGAAAGCAATTTACCTGCACGACGACCCCACAAAGCAAGCTTAGACAGATATTGTGCATAGTAGCTTCCACCAGGAATAAATGCACCAAGTCCGTATGTAAATGCACCAAAAGCCAAAGCAGCCGCAGATAATGAACCACCCGCACCAATCAACAATGCATTCTGTTTCTTATCCAATCTGTTTATAAAGTTTTTATTGTCTTTCAAAAACTTTTTGTAGGATTTTTCAAGTTCAGCAAACTCTTGGATAGCATTCTTGAACGTTTCCTGAACATCTTCTGGTTTAGCTTTTGATACGCTTGTGGCATTAATGTCCGTTTCTATTGCCATTACCATGCTAAGCCATGTAAGTGCGTCCAGTTCCGTACTATAAATAAATGAAGTGTTTTCGCCGGCTACGAATGTGGAATCCATCCAAGCTAAGCCAGAATCTATGTTTTTGAAAAAGTCTTTTGCATTAGCGTTTCCATTAAGGAACTTTTTGTATTCTGCTTCAGCCTTTTTAAAAAGCTCTTCATCTAGTACTTTACCTTTATTCTCCTTTATAACAAGCTCACGTCTTTTTAGATAGAAAGACTTGAAAGCCTCTTTAATTTTTTCCTTGGATTCCGCAGATGCTTTTTGAGCTTTTAATAAAGCCTTTGAGTATTCATCAACATAGTATACCCTTAAGTTCCCGGTTATACCAAAAGAGTTCAAAATAAGACCTAACATGGACTTATTCTCTTCTTTTGCACCACAAGCTTTTACCAACTTGATTACTTTTTCCTTGTCTTTCAAGTTTTCTCGCTTGGCTATTTCTTGTGCTTCTGGTTCAGCGATTCCAATCTCAACAAGCAAGTTTTTCCATGTATCAATAATTTCAACAAACTCAGGGTCATTATCTTTAAGGGAAAGGGGTTTCTCAGCAACATTTTCCGGGCTTATTCCATTCTTGGTTCTGACCGACTTTATAGCGTCTATCAAGAGCCCGTACACTGTGTTTTCCTGGTCTTCTGTATAAATTTTCTTCGTTTCGTCTTCTATTAATCTCGAAAAACTTTCACGATACACATTTGCAAAATTCATTATTCTGTTGCCCCCTTATCGCTATTGTCTGTATTTGCGTCTTCTACCGAAGCATGTGGGTCTTGATGGATTGCTTTTCTTATTTCTGGGCTATTTATCTTTTTCAGCAAGTTTTTTGCAGAATTAACGAAGCCATTAAGCTCACTTATTTCATCTTCGTGTCTATAACGGTCTTGTATTGTTTCAATAAATTCGGAAACTTGAGAAATAAAATCGTTTAATTTTTCATTAAGCTCTTCCCAGTTTTCCTCATTAAGTTTGCCGTCCTCTAAACGCTCTTCAAGCTTATTTAAGAAAAAGACCTCTTCAAAGTTCATATCGATACCACCTACTTATTGATTATTTTCAGGACTAGCATTCTCATCTTGGTTATCTGGTGTTTCATTCAATTGAATGTTAACATCAATGTTCATTACTTTCTGCTTCAATGTTACTAATGCCTGAACATCTTTTTGTCTTTGGTCTGGTGTAACATTTGGTGCCTTTGCAGAAGACACTGCTTTTATCATACCATCAAGCTGCTTAAGAATATCAGATTTTTGCTTCTGCAATTTTTTAAGATTATTCGCAGGTGAACCAAACTTAGCTAGTATATTTTGGATAATCCCTGCTTCTTCAAGTTTTTGAACATACCTATCCTGTTGGCTCTCCGTCATTTTGGACAAGTATGTATTTATTTTCTCTATCTGTTTCTCTGTTATTTCTTTCATAGTTAATTAGTAAAAATAAAAAAAAGCCTACGCAGTATACGTAGGCTTCATAGAAAAAATGATACTTATGATTTGACCGATTCTCCAAGTCTTTCTTGTTCTTCTTCATCAGTTAAATCTTTCACATTGCCATTCTTGCCGGCTTCGTTGTCCTCAACCTTTTTGTTGGTATCATCAGTCTTAGCTTCATCATCGTTAGAAGGTTCAGATTCATTTTCCGGCTTAGCTTCATTAGCCTCTTCTGGTTGTGCAGTTCCGGCTTTTTCAAGCTTTTCATTTACACTATCAAGAAGCTCTTGTTCCGCTTCACCACCATTCTCTGGGTCTGCTTTCTTGGCTTCTTGTATCGACTGTTCAAGCTCTGCTTTTATCTTCTGAAGCTCTTCCGGGTTCTCGGCGTTTGTATCAATCCTATTCTTGATTTCATCAAGTGTTTTTTCTTCCTGGGCAATTTCCGCAGCCATAGACTGTTCAGCCTTTGCAATCTGTGGCTCAAAAGTCTTCTTCGCTTCCGCATACTTTGCTTGTGCGTTTGTAACGCCCTGGGTTGCAGTTGTTACTTGTTCCTTAAACTTCTGAATGTACTGAAGGTCACGTTGCTTACGTTTTTCGTCTGCCAATGGTGATGTCTGAATAATCTGTTCCATACCTGCCAAAGCTTCCATAATCTTTTGAGTAGAACTTTCAACAGTTGGTGTTCCTTTATCAAGCCATGTAGCAAACTTGAAGAACGCCTTGGTAAACAAATTACCACCATTATCACCACCTTTGGCAGGTTGTGCGGGTGCATCTTCCTTTAAGTAATCTTCAAAGAAACGACCTTTAGCAGATTCACTTACATTAAGGGATTCATAAAGTTCTTTCAAGTAATCTGTATTAAAATTATGTTTCATTCTTCAACCTCTTTAAAATTATATGTTCCCCATATTAAAACTATGGGGAACATTTTTACTTATTAGAACAATCCAAGTGATGCAGCAAGTGAATCAGTCTGATTTTCTGTAGTATTTCCTACATAGAAATCAGAAGTTTTGCCAACAGTTGGAACGTATGTCTCGCTTTCATCAAGCAATCCAGCATTCTCAAGTTCGTTAGCAACTGACATAAACATTCTCTGTGCTTCACGAAGTGAACGTGCATTCAAGAATGAGTTCTTGTAAGGCTTGATAGATTCGCCGTAGCGAGCTTCAAGGTCGTTGTAGTAAGAAACAATACTTCCTTCCATTGTCTTTACGTAATTGTCTACATTTTCACCAAGACGGTTCTTCAATGAAGAAACTTCACGACGGAGAATGTTGATTTCACGTTTTGCGGATTCATCAAGCTGTGTCATGTCAATCTTAGCTGATTGAGCTTCTTTTTCTTTGAAAGAAGCAAGGGCAGCTTTCAAAGCGTCATTCTCTTCTTTCATAGCAGTATATTCTGCAACATTTACAGAACCTGCTACCATAGATTCATTAAGCTTTGTCTTGTTAGCTTCTACTTTCTTTGCAGACTCTTTCAACTCAAGGATTTCATCGGCAGCCTGGTCGAGCTTAGCATTAGCTTCCTTAAGCTGAGTTTTAAGAAGACCATTAGCTTTTTCAAGCTTAGCGTTTCCTTCTTTATAAGTTTCAAGCTCTTTATTAGCTTTTGCAAGTGCTTCCTGCATTTCCAAAACTTTTGCTCCGGCTTTTGTATCAAGGTCATCGAAGTTTTCCTTCAACTGCTTAACCTGCTCTGAAAGAGAAACAATTGTAGAGTTCTTTGCAAGGTCATTGCTTTCGTTTGTAGCTTCTGCCAATTCAAGCTGAGCTTTAAGGGCATTGTGCTCACCCATAATCTTCTGATTAATCTTTGTAATAGCTTCGCAGAGCTCTTTATAGTCCTGAACCTGCTCGATTAAAAGCTTTCCTGACTTCATTATAGATTTTGCAGATTCATTTACTTCACTTACAGAAGATGCCTGGAGGTCAAGCTTCATTTGATGTGCTTCTGCAATGTCTTCATTCAATTTCAACTGAAGGTCAGAAATACGACCTGCTACTGTTTCTTCAAGGTCTTTAAGTCCACTTTCTTTTACCAAAGCGAGAACTTCGTTAGACTCTTCAATTACTGAAAGAGGGTTCTCTGCACTATGGTCTTTATTCAAGAAATCTTCAACATGCTCACGAATAGCTTTAGCCTGTTCAGGTGTAAGATTGCTTTCAAACAAATCATCTTCACCGGTTGCTTCTGTTGCAGCAGTGTCAATTGTTGCATCAACATCTGGGTCGCCAACTGTAATGTTTGCGTCAGAATTTTCTGGGATAACTTCTGTATCAACAGTAGTTGTTTCTGGGATTTCTTCTGGTGCAACAACTGCATCATCAGCAACTGGAGAAGGAGCCGGTTCTTCAACTGGTGCTTCATCTACCTTAACAACTGTATCACCATTAGACTGAACTGTGATTTCTGTCTGTGGTGCGTCTTCTGTTACAGTAACTGTTGTTTCCTGCAACTTTGCGTTTGTATCACGCTCTACCGCTTCTTCAATCTTTTTCTTTGCTTCTGCAAGACGTGTTTCTACATCTGCTTCAAGGTCTGTAAGCTGACCTTCCTTAATATAACCCATAATTGTCTGCAAGTCCTCAAGTTGCTTGCAAGGGTTGATGATTTCCAAGTTTTCTTTAAGATACTTGTTTACAAGTCTTCTGAGCTCTTTTTCTTCTGCCTTCTGAAGAGCTGATTTTACGCCGTTTTCTGCGTCCATATGAGTATTCTCCTGAATTCTATTTTCTGTTGGGGTTTCAACGGATTCATTAACTACCGTTTTCTTTGTATATTCGATGTTACCAAGGTTTGTTTCATTATTGATAACACCATAAACTGACTGTGATGGGTTAAGTACAACATCTGCTAAACGTTCAATCTGATATGTATCTGGATTAACTGTTTCACCATCTGCTTCCAATTCACCGAATCCAGAAGAACTGAATCCTACACGTCCACCAGCGTCAATAATTTCTTGTGCCAAATGTCCGTATGGTCCTACGAATGTACCGATACCGTATACCAAGTTATTATTCTCGTCGATATCCATTCCAAGCCATACAATACTGCTGTTCTTAAAGCTGCCTGGGTCGGAATCATCTGTCGGGTGGTCAGCAAGACCACAAAGACCTTTCCAAGCGTCTTCCTGATTGTTCATTACGTTTTCCCAAAGTTTCTTTGGATAACGTCTGTGGTTGCCATTAACAGTTCCGGGAGGATTAATACGTGCAACAGGCACACGGTAAATACGCTGCTTGTTTACATCTATTCCACCTTCCTTAAGCTTGTTTACTACTTTTTGTACAATAGCGTCTTCAACCTTTGCTTCACGAAGAGCTTTTGCAACCTGACGTGTTGAAAGAGATTCAAGCATCTTGGATTTACCACGTGATGCATTGTACTCAGTGATTTTTGCATTCATAGATTCTTTAATAGAACTTGAAGCAGAATCAGTAATGTCAGTATAGTAGTTGTTAGGCATTGTAAGTGTTTCTCTTAAATGTAACATACTTCCTTTTACTCCATATATTTGGCATTTTAAGCCACACGAGATTATTCTGGGTATTTAAAGGGACTAACCCTATAATACTTAATTAATTAGTGGAAATAATTTTTAATTACTAAAAAAATCAAGAATTGAACATGCAACCTACTAATTAATCCGAGCACCAGAAATTGTGTTTTAGACGGATGTTTCAGTTGTTCCTACAACACTATTGTTTTAACGGATTTTATCTCCTTATTACATTTAAACATAAAACACCGTCCACAATGGACGGTGCTCTTTTTTAATATCTTGCAGTTAGCAGATACTGACTTGGGTCAGTGTCTTCTGGATAATTATAGACATAAAAATATGTTCCGGAACGATTATCGGATTCATCGTGAATCCCTCGTTTATGATTGCCAGTAAACACTTGACGATTAATACGAACCTGGCGGAATTCTTGTGTTACTGTAAAATCTGGTTCGTTTGACTGATAAGCTACAATGCTTTCTTCGCCGTCTTCATTACGGTATTTAATAACCATAATACCATCCGCAGCCGCTTCTT
>Ga0247611_10010166_pt1 | contig 11114 bp, 7 predicted proteins | sample 177DNAGHGhighgp2_FD_192422 | JGI IMG/M metagenome (GOLD analysis project Ga0247611, IMG submission 192422) | Sheep rumen microbial communities from Palmerston North, Manawatu-Wanganui, New Zealand - 1770 DNA GHGhigh gp2 | ecosystem: Host-associated > Mammals > Digestive system > Stomach > Rumen ... | reverse complement strand
TTTTATATAAGTGCTGAAAAACTTTTTATAGACTTTTCTATCTTTTTATATTTTATAGACAAATTTTTAATGTTTTTTGAGAAAATGTGATAACTATGCGCTATCTTATTTTATTTATTTTGACTTGAAATAGTCAAACCTTTGTCTATAAGGAATATCAGTCATAAATACTAAATTTGGCTTAATTTTTACTTAAATAATTGACACAACATGACAAATTGACTTAAATTTTTCTTAGCATTTTATATTTTGGTTGGTCAACCTGCATTACTCTGATGGATGCTAAATAATTGTAGTTTATATCAATTAGCATGATTGAATGCATGAGTGTTTGTTATTGCTCGACTTGTATCGGCACTTTGCAAGTCAAACAAACCAGAACCTTCAAATGATAATGTAGCGAAAGTTGTAGAAAAAAAGTCTGAAGAAAAGATTTCTAGAATTGAAAATGATAATGGTGTAGCTGTAGTTTCGGTGGAAAAGAAACAAGAAGTTGTATTTGGAACTGATAACACAGAGAATCAAGAACAAATGGTTGACTCATTAGTAGAAAATAAAGAAGAAACAGCTGATGAAAAATTGGATGGAAATTTTAGTAAAAAAGTAGAAGATAAATCTGAAGAAAAACTAGAAAGACCGATGAGAGAAAATGTAAGTATTCCAAAAATAGTTCAGCCCCTTTCATGACATCAAACTCCTAAAAAGAGAAAAAATGATTTGAAATGGTGACAATGGTTGGTATTATTACTTACTCTTGCGGTAGCATGAGTGTTAGCATGGACTTTACGAGAATTTCTATGAAATCGATGAATTGCAATAGCTTTATTCTTGTGATGGATACTATATTTAGTTATAGGTAAATTATTTGACTTAGATGGATTCTACAATGCTAAAAAATTATTCACAAATTGGTTATATATTATATTAATAGTAGCATGAATTTGTTATGGAGTTTACTCTATGCAGGATAGTAGTTCTCTTAATATAATAAAAAATAAAGCTGTATCTTATATAAATAACCAATTTAACTCAGAAAAAAGAGATAATTCTGAAGAAACTACATGAGATATAATATATATATTTGAGTGAACTGGTGAAGTTATAACGGAAACTTGAGATACTACTGATATATTGGATAATTCTTGAATAATAGAAAATGAAATTTGAAATGATGTTAATTCATGAAATTTAGAAAATTCTGAGCAAGAATTAAACGTTCAACCTGAAACTGTAACTCAAACAGAAGTGAACATTCAGCCTGAAACTATTGTTGAGCCTGAAGTTAAAATTGAAGAACAAATTCAAGAACCTATAGCAGATAATCCAAATAGACAAGTAACATGGTGAGAAGCTATTAAGCATTTACTTCAATGATATACTTTATCTACAAAAACAGATAAAACTTTTGTATATGTAGCCAAATCTAATGAGCTCTATCCTTATTTTAAGACAGCTCAGGAGAAGGCAATGATTTGATTTGATGTAAATCCAAACAAAAGTATTTCGTGTGAAACTTATATGGCATTGAAATGAATCTTGGAATGATGGAAAGTAAATATTTATGATAGAAGTCAGACTAGAAATATTTACTGGAATAAAGCTTATGAACTTGGAAAGACTAATGGATGTGCTAAATGATCTTTCGTTAAGGTAAAGAATTTATAATAAAATCTTGATAGAATAGTACAAAAGATCCTCAAATATGGGGATTTTTTTTATAAAATAAATATAATAAATTTACAAAAGATAAAATATTTATCTCTGAAAACCAACGGTTATCAAAAAATACTAAAATTTCATCAAAGTAAATATATAAAAAATCAGATTTTCAGAACGTAAGATGATTAGAACTGAAAATGGTCAAAATTTTTGCATATTTTTATTTTTGTGAGTATAATTATATCGTCAAATTAAAAATAAATATTTTATTCCTTTCTTAATAAAACCATGGAATCATCAAGCTCACTTCAATTAAATGAAAATCTCGTTAATTTAATGGATAAAATCAATGAAACGTGTAACGCTCTAATTTCTGCTCTTGAAGTAAATGCTCAGTCAGCTGGAGGTTATACAGGGTGAGTCGCTCATAAAATCAGTACAGAATATATTGATATTCTAATCAAGAATATTCTTAAAATTAAATATCATCTTCTTCGTCTACAAAAAGAATTAAATAATGGATTAATTACTTCTCAAGAAGATTTGAAATTAATTGTTGGAGGATTATTAGATACTATCGATACTATTGATACAGTTTGTGCAAATGATGGATATCTTAGAAATCAATTTTCATTCGCTACAGATGAATTGAAAGGATTGATTACAAAAATGCTAGATGAAATAAATATTTCAATAGCTGCCTAAATTAAATATGAATAAAAAGTCATAAAAAAAATCCGAACCTGTATTTCTCGTTCGGATTTTCCTTTTAGAATTTTATAACTAACCAATAATATCTTTTCACATATATTCCTGTAAACATGCAGGGATTTTTATTTTTCCATCAGCAGTTTGATTACATTCGATGAGTGAAATCAAAATTCTAGGTGAAGCTACCACTGTATTATTCAAAGTATAACAATATTTTATAGTTCCATCTTCTGCACGATAACGTAAATTTAATCTTCTAGCTTGGAAGTCCAAGAATGATGTAGCTGAATGAGTTTCTCCATAGCTATCTCTAGATGGCATCCAGCATTCTATATCGTGAGAATTATATTTTCATAATGCTAAGTCTCCTGAGCACAATTGCAACAAACGATATGGTAATCATAAATCTTCTACTAATTCCATTGAATTTTCAAGGATAAAGTCGTGGAATTGGTCAGACATTTTCACATCAGCAGGTAGAATAATTACCTGTTCCACTTTCATGAATTGATGTACTCTGTAAAGTCCTGATGTATCTTTTCCATAACTTCATGCTTCACGACGATAACATGGACTCATTCCTACCATTTTTTTAGGCAAATCTGATTCATTCAATATTTCTCAGCTATAATATGAAGTTAGAGGAATTTCAGCAGTTGCAATCATCCACTGATCATCTCTTTCAAGCCAATAAGCATCTTCTTCTCATCATGGGAAATATCCAGTACCAACCAAGCATTCTGGATTTACCATATTAGGTACTTGAAATGGAGTGAATCCTTTCTTTACCATCTTTTTGAGAGCATGCTGCAAAATTGCTTGTTCGAGTAACATTCAGTCATTTTTGAGAAAATATGAACGTGCTCAAGCCAACTTTACTCCCCTTTCTACATCCACCATATCATATTTTTTCATCAATGTTATATGATCCTGAATTGGAAAATCGAACTGTGGAATTTCTCAGACTCTTTTTACTTCTACATTTTCAGTATCATCTTTTCACTCTGGTACATTTGGTGAAATGAAATTAGGCATTTTTAACTGATATTTTTTCAATTCATCCTGTAATGCAGTTTGTTGATTTTCTAGTTCTTGAATCTGACCTTTTAATGCTTTTGCTCATTCATAATCCTGCTGAGATGCTAAAGTCTTTTGTTGAAATTTTAAGTCATCAACTTTTTGCTGTAAAGCTTTTCTTTCATCATCTTTGGCCAAAATCATATCTACATCACAGTCGCTATGCCTTTTGGCGAGATCTTGTTTATATTCATCTAAATTTTCACGAACTTTCTTCAAATCTAGCATTATTTTTTATAAATAATATAAAAACTGATTAAATTTATATTAATTTTTGGAAACAATGCAACAGAATAGAAATTAAAGGACAAACTTTTTATCATTAAAAAAAGCTGACTCAATTGTGGTGAATCAGCTTCTCAATTTATACCTTTAGATAATTTTAAATGCAATCTACATAGTGATCAAAGATCTCATAATCTGGAAATCCTTTCTTTAACATTTCCATCATGGCATTTTTATAATCACCTTCAACAAGCCCATAATCTCAACTGCTGTCATATAAAGAGATAATCCTTTTTTTTTCATTCATTATTATACGTCATCATCAAACAGTCTCACCATCATCTCCAACATATTTTTTATGAATATCTTCATGATACCCAAGATCTTCAGTTATAAATCTCAAGCATCACTTTTCATAATCAATTGAAAATATATATTTTTGTCCTTGTCTTGTAAAATGAAATATTAATTCTCATCTTTCTCAACGATTTGTTACTTCTTTAATAAGTTCATCTACTTTTCCTTTTGATCTTTTATTATCGTATTGTTTTAACAATTCTAATAATTTATTTAAATCATCTGGATCAATATATGGGGACTCTGCATCAACTTCAGGAAGTTCACTATCTAACCCCATTTTTTCTTTTAATTCAGATAATAAAGGAGATTTAAATTTACCTTTTGAATTCATTTCAATGATTTTCTTAAATATTATTACATCCTCATATGACATTACATGAATAAATTTTGTTATAAAGGTATCTATTTCTTCTTCTGTACAATCTTTATAAAATACACTAAATTTTTTAATAAACTCAACTATTAATTCTTTATTTTCTGTACTAGAAACTTTTTCCTTTATAGTAGCTATTTCTTTTTTTGAACAATCGTAATAAAAATACCAAATATTTTCAATAAACTTTTTTATTAATTCTTCATTTTCTGTACTAAAAACTTTTCCCTTTATGATGTTTTCTAAGTAAAAAAATTCTTTAGAATTTCCCACTCTACTAATGTTCTTTACAACACTAATTATAAAATCTTCGTCTATTTTTCAGTCTTTGTCTATTTTTCAGTCTTTGTCTATTTTTCAGTCTTTGTTTATTTTTGTATAATATAATAGTTTAGGATTAGAATTTTTATCTAATTCAACAGTATCAATTATTAAATCAATGAGTTCATCATCAACACTTCTAAGCATATCATCTGTTACCAAGTATGCATTATATTTTTCTCAAAGATTTTCTGATTTCTTTAAATCATTAAGCAACAAATTTCTATCTTCCTTTGATAATCCAAAACCTTCAGATATTATCTTCATGTGAGGATTTAAGTATTTTGGTGTCCTATATTTTCCATCAACATAGCTCCATAAATTACTATTTCTAAATAAATAAGTTAGCCCAACAACACATTTTTCATCTCATGTCTCAAACATTCTTTCTAACGCATTTTTTATTTCATTTTCAGGCACAAGGTTTCTTAATCTATTCGAAAGATCTTCACCCAACCACATTAAATTATCATTATCAGATGGTAAAACATCTGGTGTAATACTTACACGAAATTTTTCTAGTAACGTAATGAAACTTAAATATTTATATCTTTTTACTCCTTTAAAAAAACTTTTAAGGTTTTCAGGATTTTTAAGTTCTAGTTCTAAAATATTTTTCATTTGTGGATCTAAATTTTCTAGTTTTTCTTCTAAATCTTTACATTTTCCGGATAAGAATCATTTAAGTATACAAGATTTATCTTCTTTTTTTAAAAATCTATCAATACACATCTTCCAAAATTTTGGTCGTAGTTCATCTGTAAAGTTTCCTTCTTCAATTATACATTTTAAATTATTGTACGATTCTTCTGTTAATTTCAACTCCTTATTATTTTCTAGAAAATTAATTAATCTTTCTAAAATTGAATGAACATATTCTCTATCTATATTTCACACATCTCATTTAGATAATTTAGACAGTTCATATAAATCTGAATGAAATTTATCTTCGCTCATTTCTGTTAAGGATTCTCCTATTTTTCTTGTAGTTTCATTTGTTGAATCATTTAATCATGTTTTATTTGGATCTTCTCATCCTGAATTTAAAAAACCTTCATTTATTTGATAGTCTATAATAATATAAATAAAAATTTTTAATAACAAGTGTATCTTAAAAAATCTCATAAAAAGTCAATAGATTAACAAAAACAAATAAACAGAACAAATGAATTATCTAATAATTTACTTTAGCAAACATACTTCAAATGACACTTGCATTAATATCACAAAACAATATAATTAGCATTAGTTTTATCTAGACCTCTGCATTATGAAGTCTATTCTACAAAAACTTTCTATAACAGGTTCTCAAGAAACTGCTGACGACATAATAAATATTTACGACAATCAATGATATTGCATTGTAAATTTTTTATATTTTGCTCAGATTGTTTCCCAACACCTTTTTTCTTCAGCAAAAAAAAAGACCGAAAAAGAAAAAGAATACAAAAAAATACTTTTGAAATGAGATTTTTTATTACCAGATGGATTGTCACTACAGACATTCTATCGAATGGCTAATATTTTTTGAGCATACAAATCTGAAAGAAAACGGCTACCAAATCTAAATTGAACAGATTTTACTCCTTATTTTCTCAATGATATAAAACAGAAATTCTGAAGCCAAAGAATCAATATTCTACTTTATTGAGCTAAACCAAATGTAGTAGAAAAAGTAAAAGAAAATCTGAGTTTAAAATGATATAATGTGATTTATATTCAGGACTGATTTAGTGAATTCGACCGAGATAAAGCCGAAGCTGCTCTAAATGAATATATAGATACTATAAACATTTTATTAGTCGCTCGTTCTACTCCAAAGATTCCACTTCAAGAACTGCGAACTTCTAGAAATTACCAAAAAATCCAAGATAACAAACTACTCGTAATGAATGTTTGATGACTTTTTGATTTCATTGCTTGAGTCCAAAAACGCGCTCCTAAGATAATTCGTAAATTAAAATTAGAGCGATTATACAGATTCATATGCGATCCAAAAAGGAATCGAAAAAAAATAAAAAACAACCTACCTGCTCCATGGTATGTTTTAAAGTATTTGATATTGAAAAAAGATTAACTTTTCATAATTATATGTAAGGGAAAAATTTAATCAGATTTTTTTATACTTTTATTTTCAATAATAGCAGGTATAATGCAGCTTCAGGAACATAAAAAAATTTACGTACCAGATGATGAAATATTCTCATTCCAAGACACATTATTAGATAATATATCTTTCAAGGTTTTTGTGCAATGTTCAAAAGAAAAATTTCTTCAATATCAAAAGGATATTTTGGAAGAATTTGTTGCAGACTTCACAAATATAGTAAAAACTTCTGAAGAGTTAGATGTTATAGATATTAGAGATATTTTTGAGCAAAATTTACAACTTCTCAATACAAAATTAAAACAATTTGCAGAAAAAGTTCGTGATATTGAACACTTTTCTTTAAAATGAGTTATTCAACTAGTTGTAGATGAAAAATTGATGTCATCTATGATCTGAAATGTAAGTATGCTTGTTCTAAGAGACCAAAAAACTGCATATTCTGTGCCAAATAGTGTTGACTCAAAAGCTAAAATAGACTTATTTTCAGATTTTATTGAATGAGAAATCGAAAGAGATGATCAGTTATTATACGTTGGTCTTAAATTTGCTGATGTTATGGATGCTCACGACCTTAGGGAAATGGAAAATTTACTAGGACAGGAAGAATCATCGGAATGAATATTATCATTTTTGGAAGAATTACTTACTACTAGGGTTGAAAAATCCAATATTGGATTCATTATTAGTTATTTTGTTCAATGACCTACGATATCCTTAAAATGATCAAAAAAATGAGGACTAAAGCTAAGATGATGAATAAAATGAATCGGATGAATTAAGTGAAAATCAATTAAATATCTATCAAACTTATGAGAAAAGGTTCATAATTCTGAACGTATTCAAAAAGTAAAACAACAGATAGTAGAAAATAAAATTTATGTTGTATGATTCGTGCTAGTGATACTGATGTTTATATTTTTGTACTCATTAGCTTCTCAAATTTTAAATAACAATAATCATACTGATAAATTTCAGACTTCCTCTTGAACTTATATAGATATAAATTTGGAAGATTTACAATCTGATATCACTGAATTTAAGGCTTTGGATGCTTCTTCCAATTTAAAATCTGCAAAATATGCTGAAATTTCACAAAAACTACAATTCTTAGAAGATCAATGAAAATGGTTGGATGATATAGCTGAACTAAAATCTCAACTCGAAGAGAATTATTACGAAGGTTTTCGTATTACTCAATTTAAAACTTTAAACGACTTAAACAATATTGCAGGAAGAAGTACAGAGGTATTAACATTCAATTCAACAGATTTGGATAAGTTATGAAATTTAAATTCAATATCTGTTCCTAGAAACATGATGATAGCTGGTAGCAAGTGAGCTATTATTGATGCATCTAGTGATACTAGTAGATGAACAGTACAGCCTTACAATTTGTCGAAAGAATTAGAAAATTGTATACCGTCTCTTAATTCAAATTGATTATATTGTTATAATTGATCTGGTGATATATATATGATTTCTAAATCTGGAATTGTACCTGTTACTACTGAAGATGGAGATTTTCGTAGCTGAATAGGATGACTTTGAACTTATAGTAGTAGAAATTTGTATGTATTCCAATCTAATGTATCAAGTTTTGGAAATATGTTGCTTACTAGATATCAAACCAATAATGATTGAACTTATGCAAATTTTAAATGATGATCATCTTATTCGATTGAAGCTTCTTGAGTAGATTTTTGAACATTCTCTAGTTTCTCTATTGATGGTAATTTCTACGGTATTGCTGATTGAAAAATTTATCAATTCTGGAGAGAAGATGCAGCTTGAACATCATTAAGATATCGTAAAGTAGATGTTAGATGATCTAATCCTTTAATAGAAAAATATTCTTCTGATGTGAAAATCATAGCAAGTAAAGATTCAAGGTATATTTATACTTATGATAAATCCCAGCAACTACTTACTGTTTATAATAGCGAACCAAATAAAACAAATAGTGCAAAAGCTACAGAATTTCAGTTGGTATATTTATTCAGCTTAAAATTTGATATTGAATGAACTACTGTATATGATGTAGATATTCCTGGTAATACATGAAATAGGCCTGAATTGTATATCTTATCATCAAACTGAGTAAATAAAGTTCCTCTATATGAGTACTTAGAAGCTATAAATTAAAGTGGAGAATAAGGTTTTGAATCAAAACTATTGAAATCTATTTGATTTGAGGTGTTTTGGTTGTTCGGTATTTTTCTGTTTGGTTTTGATATTATCATGAATTTATCTATTTATAAATTTCTCTTGCAATAATAATCAGAATCTATACAAAATTGTTGGGGCAGACTTTTAGTCCCTTTTTCTTTATTTTGTGTTGCTTAAATTTATGAAACTAGACGGAAAAGCAATTCAAGCTGCAATGATGGAGCTTATAGATGATTACAAGCTCGATCCAAATCAACTTTTGGAAATTTCTATGCAGTGAATTAAATCTGGATTCAAAAAAGATTATCCAGAATACAAAAAAGCTGAAATTTTAGTGGATATTAAAGCTGATGGAGCTGTAGCTATTTATAAAGCTACTGATGTAGTAGAAGAAGTGGAAGATCCTGATACTCAAATTTCTCTCAAAGATGCAAAAAAAATCAGAAAAGATGTAGAAGTTTGAGAAAGATTATTGGAAGAAGTGACTCCAGAATCTATGGAACTTAGTAGAATCGCTACAATGACTGCTGCTCAAACAATTAAACAAGCCTTGAAGAATATAGAGAAAGAAAAATTCTATGAGAAATTCCAATGAAAAGAATGAGAGCTTCTCAAAGCTAGAGTGACTAGGGTTCACGGTGATAGCGTTGTATTAGATATTAACGGAACTACAGTAGTTCTTCCTCCAGAGTGACAAATTCCGTGAAAGAATTATGAACCAGGAGAGGAAATTGCAGTATTTTTGAAATGAGTAAAATCTGAATGATGAGCAAGCAATCTTGAAATATCTCAGGCAAATGCTGATTATATTGCAGCAATTCTCGAAAAATGTATTCCTGAACTTGCAAACTGAACTGTAAATATCGAAAAAATTGCTCGTATGGCATGAGTTAAAACAAAGGTAATTGTTTCCACAAATGATGAAAAAGTAGATCCAGTTGGAGTAATGGTTGGATATAAATGAGAGAGGATTAGTGAAATACTTTCACTTCTCGATGGAGAAAAAATTGATTTCATTGAAATAGATGAAGATCCTGAAGTTTTCCTTAGAGATTTATTAAAACCAGCGCAGATTCAATCAATACAGTTCAATGATAAAAAAGCTATAATAAGAGTGGATGAAGAACAGAAACCTGTAGCAATTTGAAAGAAAGCATCAAATATAAAATTAGCATCACAAATTATGTGAATGACATTAGAAATTATATAATCAAATTCTTAGATGAAAAGCTAACCAGAAATGGTTAGTTTTTTATTACCTTGAAAATCTCAAATATTTAACTACATTATCAATCAATATTTTATTATTCAAATTCATAACTATGACATACCAAACTTCACGAAATTTTGACCATTTAACTACTACTCCTACTTCAGAGTATCGAGTACAGCAAAGACAAAAAGCTAAAGAAGTCTTTTCTTCATTCAAGAATAAACGAGAAAATCGTGAAGATTACTTATCAGATTCCAAAGCTCTAAAAGAAGCATTAGATGAATACGAAAAAATTCAAGATTGAACACGATGAAATGGATTTTGAAGCGACTTCTGAGTAATTTGATGAGAGAGCTTTTATTATCGATTGCAAACTTGTCTCCATTCAGATGACCAAGAAATGCGTGCTAAATCAAATCAAGCTGATGATTTTGCCATTAAACTACAGAATGAAATCCTATTTTTCGAACTCAAACTAGCTAGAATTTCACCAAAAAAGCGGTCAGAATTTTTATCTAATCCCTTATTAGCTCCATATCATCATTTTTTAGAAAAACAATTCGTATCTTCAAAATATTTACTTTCTTCAGAGTGAGAAAAACTGATGAATCTATTTTCCAAGACTTCATATGAAAATTGGGAATCAATGACTTCAAAATTTCTTTCAAAGTCTCAAAGAGAAATCGAATTGTCATCATGAAAAAAACAAGCAACTTTGGAAGAATTGCTCACATACACGTGTGATAAAGATGAAAATGTACGTAAACAAGCAATCCATGCAGTGAATGAAATTCATTTAGAAGCTAGAGAAATGGCAGAAAATGAAATTAATTCAATCCTTGAATACAAAAAAACTACGGATGAACTCAGGTGATTCTCATCTGCTGAAGAATTTCTTA
>Ga0247611_10010165_pt1 | contig 11114 bp, 5 predicted proteins | sample 177DNAGHGhighgp2_FD_192422 | JGI IMG/M metagenome (GOLD analysis project Ga0247611, IMG submission 192422) | Sheep rumen microbial communities from Palmerston North, Manawatu-Wanganui, New Zealand - 1770 DNA GHGhigh gp2 | ecosystem: Host-associated > Mammals > Digestive system > Stomach > Rumen ... | reverse complement strand
TTGACGATGGCTGCGTCTTGGGTATGCATCAGGGCGTTGACACGGGCTACTATATATTCTTCTACGTTCATTATTTTATAGAGGGATAGATTTTATAGATATAATAGATACAATAGAACTGATGGTTTTTATTTCATACGGCCTAAAGCGGCAGCGGCAGGTGCGTAGCCCGCATCGGCAGCCATCTTGAGCCATTTCTTGGACTGTTTCTTGTTGGCGGGAACGCCCTCGTCACCATTCTCGAGGATGATTCCACAATAGTACATGGCAAGCACATTGCCGCCTTCGGCAGCCTTGGTATACCATTCGAGGGCTTTGGCCATGTCCTTCTCCACATAGATGCCGTTGATATAACAGTTGGCCACACACATGCACCCGCGCACTGAGCCATGCTCGGCGGCATAAAGGTAGAGTTCGTAAGCCTTCTTCGAGTTGAGCACCACACCCTGTCCCTGCTCGTAGCAGTAGCCAAGGTTGCAATAGCCTTCAAGACTTCCCATGGTGACGGCCTTCTCGAAATAGAGGACGGCATTCTTGAATTCGCCCTGGGCCTCGTACACATCGCCGAGGGAATTGATGGCATCGATACGACCGTTGTCGGCGGCCTTTTCCAGCCATGAAATGGCAATAGCCGTGTCTGTCACACAGCCATAGCCATTCAGGTAGCAGAGCCCGAGGTCGTACATGGCCAGCACATTGCCCATGCCTGCAGCCGTGTCGAGATAGGCTTTGCCAAGGGCTTCGTCCTCGGGGCATCCGTTGCCCTGCAGACAAGCGATACCCAGCTGGCAATAGGCGCGGCTGTCGCCTGACGAGCGGGCGCAGTTCTCGAAGACACGGTAAGCCGTTGCGGGGTCGGCGTCAACACCTATGCCCTGCTGCAGCATGACTGCGAAGGAAATGGTACCGTCGACATTTCCACGCTGGGCGGCGACATAGAAATACTCGAAAGCCTGGCTGTAATTCTGTTCATTCAGAAGCAGGCGGCCAAGGAAGTTGCTGGCATCGCCGCTGCCGTTTTCATGTCCCATGACATAATAATGCAAGGCGGAGTCGCCGTCGGCAGGGACACCGGCACGGCCGAAGTTATAGATGTCGGCCATCTTGTAGGCGGCATTGCCCACGCCCTGTGCAGCGGCGGCCTTCAGATAAGGGATGGCGGCAATAGTATCGACCTCTACCCCGCAACCCTCGAGATAGGAGCGGCCCACATAATATGTGCCTGTCTCCTCGCCGGCCTCGTGTGCCTGGGTATACAATTCGAAAGCCTTGGTCTTGTCCATGGGCAGATACTGTCCTATGCGGTAGAAGTCGCCCAGATAGCACATGGCCTCGCCATGCCCCTGGTCGGCGGCTTTCTGGTAATATTCAATAGCCTTGGCACTGTCGGCCTCCAGCCCGCCGTCGCCCAGCTCATAATAAAGGCCCATCTTGAACTGACCCGAAGCAATATCGTTATCGGCCAACTGCTTGTAGTAGGAGACGGCCTTCACGTGGTCGACGGTATCCACATTGCGACCCGTCTCATAGCAATAGCCCATGGCATAGATGGCATCGATCAGGCCCTCGTCGGCGGCACGCGACACCAGCTCCATACCCTTGGCAATATCCTTGTCCTTCTTCTTGCCTAAATCGCCGTTGAGATAGAAGAGACCGAGACGGTAGAGCGACTTGGAGGAACCCGAACGCTCGTAGTACTTGGCGGCCTTTTTGCAGTCCACCTTATTGCCGTCCATGCCAAACTCGTAGATGGTGCCCAGTACCTCCGAGCACATGCGGCTGCCTTTCTTGTCGCCTTTCACCAGATACTCGTTGCAGGTCTTGCTGTCTCCCGATGACTCATAAAGCATGCCCAGCCAAAAGTAGCCGTCGGCCTGGCCGTTGTCAATCATCTGCTGGAAGCACTCGGCGGCACGGTCGTTGTTGCCGTTGTTGGCATAGAGGCGACCGAGGTTCACCAGTGCGGTAGTGTCGCCATATTCGTTGGCCATACGGTAATACTTCACTGCCTGAGGCATGTCCTTATGCTCCTCGCTCTCATAGATGTTGGCAAGGAACGAGGCACACTCGGCGCTCTCGAACCGGTCGGCGCCGCGTTTGAGCCAGAAGATGGCCGAGTCGGCATTCTGTTCGCAGCCGATACCGTTGTAAACCATCACACCCATCAGATGGCAAGCATCGTCCTGCAACTCGTACATGCCCTCCTTCACTGCCACCTTGCGGAAATAGGCCAACGCCTCGGGATACTGCTCTTGCTCGTAGAAGAAACGGCCCAAACGCAGCTGGCAATGCGAGCTGCCAAAGGCATCGCCCTGCAGCCAATAGCGCATGGCCTTGGTGCTGTCGCGCAGACCGGGGTTGGTGGGATACATGTAATAGAGACCCGCAAGCGACTGGGTATATCTCAGCGTATGGTGCTCTGCCAACAGCGAGTCGAGCAGGTGCTGGGCCTTGGCCTCGTCTTCAGGCACTCCCACACCGCTCCAATAGAACTCTATCGCTGCAGTGACGGCATCGGGGTCGCCCCACTTCATGCCTTCCGCGACATATTTCCAAGCCTTCTTGGTATCGCCTTTATATGCGTAATAGCGTGCCAGGCGTACGGCGGCATCGGTCTCGCCCAGCTTGAGGGCTTTCTCGTAATATGCCAACGCCTTCTTCATATCCTCTTTCACACCGCAAATGCCATAATAGTAGTTGTCGCCCAGGAAGAAATAACCCCACGCGGAGCCTTTTTTCACAGACTCTTGATACAACTGGTTGGCCTTGGCGGTATCCACCTTGCAGCCGATGCCGTTTTCATAGCAAGCTCCCAAAGCGGCCAGTCCGTTGGGCAGCCCCTTGTCGGCCCACTCCTTGCGGATGGCAAAATAGCGCGCCGTGTCCTTGGGCATGAGCGTGCCGTGCAAGTGATATTTTGAAATACGAAGCCATGCCTCACCGTCGCCCAGGTCGGCGGCTTTGCGGAACCACTGCAGGGCAAGGGTGGAATCGTGCTGCACACCGGCGCCGTTCTCATAGCACTCGCCCAGCCGCACAATGGCGGCAACGTCGCCCTGATGGGCCTTGTCGATAAGTTTCTTGTCGGCCTGTGCCTGCACGAACGCCGGCAACAAAGCCATAACTAACAGGATAAAGCAGTATCTTTTCATCTATAAACGTATATTTTTCGCGATGCAAAGATACTAAAAAAAATCCATACGCGTTATTTACAATAAATTTTTATCCTTATTTTATCATGGACACTATCGAAGTCATCATAGAAAACACCCACGAACGCCTCCAAGTACCACGCGCTATCAGCCTTGCACAACTGGCCCAGGACTACTACACCGAACTGGGACGCATGCCCCTGCAGAACCCCATCCTGGGTGCCCTTGTGAACAACAAGGTGGAACACATGCAATTCCGGCTTTACAGCCCCAAGACTGTCTTCTTCTTCGACATCCACCACCCGCACGGATGGCGCATGTACCAGTCGTCGCTCACCTTTATGCTCTTCAAGGCCGTCCGCGACACCTACCCCACTGCCCGCCTTTCCGTCAAGCACTCCATGCAGGGAGGTTTCTACTGTAACATCGAAGGCATCGACGAAGAGCGCATCACCGTCGCCCGCACCGTCCGCGACCGCATGATTGAGCTCCAACACCAAGACCTCCCTTTCGAGCACCGCTCCATGCTCCTTTCCGACGCCATCGAGCAAATCAAAGACCAGAACATCCCCAAGACCCTCGACCTCCTGCAGTCCCTCTCACAGCTATACATCACCATGCATGTGCTCGACGGCACCATGCACAAGCTGGCCTCCAAGCTCGTCCCCTCGACGGGGTGCCTCAAATCGTGGGATTTCCGCACCTATGCCGACGAGGGCTACCTGCTCCAAATGCCCGACCCCCACCATCTCGACAGGCCTCCCCTGATGCCCGAGACACCAAAGCTCTTCAACATCTTCAAGCTGCACCACCTATGGGTCGACCGCCTGCATGTCTCCACCATCACCGACCTCAACCGCATCGTCCGCGACAACAACCAAGTACAACTCATCCATATCTCCGAAGCCCTGCATGAGAAATGCTACTCCGAGATTGCCAACATGATTTTCCGCAAGCGCGGCCAAGTGCGTATGGTGCTTGTGGCGGGGCCCTCCTCTTCGGGCAAGACTACCTCGTGCCGCCGCCTCAGCGTGCAGCTCACCGTCCTGGGTTTCGACGTGCAGCAGCTGTCGCTTGACGACTACTTCGTCTGCCGCGACCGCACCCCGAAACTGCCCAACGGCGAGTACGATTTCGAGTCCATCGACGCCCTCGACATCCCCCTGCTCAACGACCACCTGCAGCGAATGTTCAATGGAGAAAGGGTGGAGATACCCACTTTCGACTTCCTCAAAGGCGACCCCTACTACGATGGCAAGAGCATCCAGCTCGGCCCCAACAGCATCCTGGTGGTGGAAGGCATCCACGCCCTCAACCCCAAGCTCACCGCACAGATTGCCGACGAACTGAAGTTCAAAGTCTATGTCTCCACGCTCACCCAGATAGCCATCGACGACCTTAACAGCATCCGCAGCAGCGAGAACCGTATGCTCCGCCGCATTGTGCGCGACAACAACTTCCGCGGATGGGACGCCTACAACACCCTGCACCGCTGGCATGAAGTGCGTCACGGTGAGGAAGTCAACATCTTCCCCTACCAAGAACAGGCCGACATCATGTTCAACTCCGCCCTCCTCTACGAGCTGGGCGTGCTGAAGCTCTATGCCGGACCCCAACTGAAAAAGATACCCGAAAACTGCCCCGAATATGCCGAGGCACAGCGGCTGCTCAACTTCATCGACATCATCGAACCGATCGACCCCACTTTCATCCCCCCCACCAGCATCATGCGCGAATTCCTCGGCGGCAGCAGCTTCATCTACTGAGCCGTTTCCCACTTGAAAGAATGCAAACAAAAAACACATCATAGCATGAAACAATTATTATCTATTATTACATGTTTACTACTCTTGGCATCCACCCATGCACAGAATACCTCTCCCTGCCCCGGCCTGAAGAATCCCACATCATTCACTTCGGGTTCAACTGCTGGAATGTATAGAGGATACTACTCCGGAATGACTGGTCATAAGAATCACACATCCCCGAACGCCCTGACTGGAGAGACCGGAGTATACATGACTTCTGGCATTATCCCCGCCAACCAATTGGCCAACACCACAGGCAATGGAGGCACCAGTTCTTGCGGCAGCAGCCTTGATCCAACCAACCGTTTCCGCATTATGTCCGACACCGACGGCACTCCTACAGACTCGCTCCCAGGATACGACCCCTTGACGGGATATAACCTGCCCTATTGCCCCACCGCCTTCGACACTTCTATTCACAAATCCATCCGCATTGGCAATTGCGGGACTGGTGCCGAAGCCGAAGTTTTGTTCTACACCATGATGGTACATCCCCAAAATGCCTTGTTATCCGTATACTATGCCATAGTAGCGCAATCTCCTTTACATGCTCTTGCCGATAACCCTTCTTTCGTTATCCGCGTAGCTCGCCAATCAATCTCTGGCATGTGGCAACAAATCAGCGATACACTTTGCTATGCCATTTCCTCAAATGTGGCCGACAGCGGAGTGGATGGATGGCACAACTACAGCACAGCCAACGGCAACGGGCTCTACCGCGACTGGCACAAGGCCACCATCAACCTAAGCAACTATCTGTATGAGCAGGTGCGTATCGAGATTTACATGAGCGACTGTGGCATCTCTGGCCATTATGGATACTGCTATGTGACTGGCGACTGCCAATCAACCGGTTTCAATTTAACAGGTTGCAACGCCGGTGCCTCCCAAGAAGTTTCCACTATCACCGCCCCGGCAGACATGATAAACTATGTGTGGTACAAGAGCAATGTCAATGGATACAACATTCACGGCCTAATAGTAGTCCCCGACTCTGTTGGTTTCACCCAGCTCACTCCCGACTCCAGCACCGACAACTCCTACACCTGCACCCTCAACGACTTTATGGTTACACAAGGTGCCGACAGCGGGCAATTCACCAACAACATGGTCTTCCGTTGCGACATGACCTCCGCCATGGATCCCACCAAACCCTATGTCACAAAACTCTACTCCCGCGTCATCAACAATAAGCCTATAATGGCCATCGACACCACAAAGACCTGCGAAGGAGGCCTCACCCTCTCCAACCTCAGCTACATCCCCAACAACACCGACGCCGTCGACACCGCTGCCACCCAGTGGTGGTTCTTCAACAATGGCCATACCGACTCTACCATAGGTGCCAACACCTCATACCAATTCGACACCTCCGGCAACTACGACATCAGGGTGCGTTCCTTCTACCGCGATGACCACAACTGCTACTCCGACAGCACCTACACCGTCAACATCCATTACGACACGGGCACTTTCACAAGCGTCACCGTGAATACCCCCGACCCCTACACTTGGCACGACCAGACCTACACCGACCCTGGCACCTACACCTACGACTATGTAGACAGCCTCGGTTGTTCCAGCACCGACACGCTGCACCTCACCCTGCTGGAAAACTGCATCATCAACACTACCAATCTGCCCTATTTCGACAACTTCGACGCCTACACCTCTTCCACCACTGCATACACAGGCGTTGAGCCTCCCTGTTGGAGACTTGCACATCAGGACGTACCGATGACCGACGAAGACAAACCCATGATTTATTACAATCCCGAAACTGCACACAGCAACAACTACAGCCTCATTCTCAACAAACGCGGCATCTATGCCATGCCCTATGTCGACACCAATATTTGCAACTTAACTCTGAGTTTCTACCTCATGCAACCACAGAATACGCACCAACTACAGGTAGGTGTGATGAGCGACCTTAACAACCCAAACTCCTTTGCACCCGTCGCATCCATCAATAACAGCAGCACCGGCTTTGAATATGTCGAGGTTGACTTCACCCCCTACACAGGCAACGGACACTATATCGCTTTCCGCAACACCCTTGCCCCTGACAATTCGGGTGACTTTAGCTGCAACCATATTGATGACCTAATGATTGAAAAAAGCCCATTCCAAAACAGCATAGAGACCAGCAAACCTGACAAACATCATAGTCTGACCCTTCATCCCAACCCCACTACAGGCAAGCTGACCATAAGAACTAACGAGAAGGTAATCCGCGTGAATGTCTTCGACTACACCGGCCGCTGCATAGCCACCTATGAAAAACCGTCAGCCCTCGACCTCAGCCGTTTTGCTTCAGGCCTCTACACTCTCCGTGTCACACTGCCAGACCGCATTGAAGTCCGTCGTGTGATAAAGCAGTAAATGTATCTTGCGCGAATTTCTCAGCAACAGTTTCCTTTACGATTCGTTTCTTTTACACTTGAAGAACGGTTGTCCTTCGGTTTTTGCCGACGAACAACCGTTCTTCAAGCTTATAAGTTTCAGCGGAAGAATTATTCCACAATCACTTCGTCGCAGAATATCCAGCTGTCATTCCCCTTGGCCAGGTGCCATTCGGGCAGGGGGCCGGGGTTCTTGGCCACAACACGCAGATGCCTCGTGTTGAGTTTGAGATTACGGATTGTATTGGTGCGGACAAAGCCGCCACGGTCGCGGAAATCGGGATTGAACTGCTCGGTATGTGCCAGCTTCCACGTGGTGCCGTCGCTGGAGGTATAGACCTCTATCGTCTTGGGGGTGAGGATCCAGTCGTTGGCATTGTGGAAGAAGCGCATGGTGATGGACTTGACAGCTGTGCTGCTGCCGAGGTCTAGACTGATGTCGATATCCTTGCCCCAGTAACCCTGCCAATGTCCGTCGGTATAGGTCTCGTCACTTCCCATCACGCCGTCGGCGAGAGCGTTGTCGCCGCCACCGCTGTACTTGGCTTGATAGTCGCTGTAGCGACTGTTGAGCTTTTTCATCTTGCCGATGGCCTTATGGAACAACAGGTATTGGTCGCTGTAGACGGGTTCGTCCCACTTGCTGTAGGTGACCGCCCTGACGATGCAGCTGCGCCCGATGGTAAAGGGACGGCGGTAGAGGTTGGCACCCTGCGTGGGCTTGCGGCCATCCACCGTGAAGTAGATGGGACGGTCTTTGAATATTGAACGGAGCGAGACATACATCTTGCCATCGCGATAGTCGTTGGTGATGAAGACCTTCTGGCGCAATTCCTGCACCTCACGGCCCAGGCGGTCGAAACGTTCGCATACGATGTCGCGGCTGTAGTCGGTATTCTCCTCGTCCCAAAGGCGCAGATACTCCAGCTTGAGGTTGTGAAGATGGAGAAAGTAGCGGCGGGAGGCGGCCTGAATGTCGTATTTGGCTGCCGATGCCGAATCGTCCTGCATCAAGGCACGGTAGAGCTGAATGCGCAGGCGGCTCTTCTCTGCCACACAAAGGAGACGGTGGCAGGTGTAGGCATAGTGGGGCAGGCGGTTGCTGTCGACCACAGCCAGCGCACGGCGCACAATGGCCTCGACGCTGTCGCACCGTTTCAGCATGTCGTTGCTGACATCAATGGGGTTGAACTCCATCAGGGGCTGCATCAGTGCCACGGTATTGCACCAGTCGCCCACCCAGGGATTGTCATTCAACGCTCCAACGGTGTTGAGCATACGGGTGACGGAGGGGTTGCCGGAGGCCTCGGGGTCAAGCTTGCGATATTCTATCTCGAACAGACGGTCGTAGTTCTGGTTGAAGATGCGCTCGCGTTCTGCCAGCTCGCGCTTGGCCTCCTTGGGGTTAGTGGACTTGAGGGGGCGCCAAGCCATCTCGGCGGCCCAGGCCATGGCATGCCAACCGTCGGCAAAAAGGCCTTCGCCGCTGTCGTCCCACGAGGTGTTCATCAGTCCGCGGGCTCCAGCCAGATAGCCGTCGCGCGCCAAGAAAGCGATATTCTCGATATAGTTACGCACCGAGGGGGCGCCGCTGGCGTGGCTGACACTGGGCGCCACCCAGAACGCATTGCCTTGCTCACGGTGGAGACGGGCAAACGGCTCAATCATATCGGCATAGCTGTCGCTGGCGCCATAGCTCCACACAATATACTGCATATCCTTTGGCAGCTGGCGGAGCATGGCAGGATTCTTGGCCACTATGTCGCCCCACATCAGCACCTCCATCCTGCGGCCGTCGTTGTGGGCCTCGCGGTAGGCCTGCTGCACGATGTTGTATACGCGGTTGATGTGCTGCACATACACCTCGTCGGCACCTATCTGCTCCACATACTGCTTGGCGCGGCCGCTGCCGAGGCCCTCGGTCTCGTCGCAGTTGATATTGAAGAAGCGGCTGCTATGATAGGCGTCCACGGCATTCTCTATCTGGTTGCGGAGGAAGGTGTAGGTCTCCTCGCGGGCGGGGTTAACGTTGGTCGGGCCATCCATGATGCTCTGGTAGTAAGGTATGCGCAGGGTCTTCTCGAAATGGGCAAAGCATTGGAGGTTGGCCATCATAAAGGGGTCGTCGGAATATTCGAAACTGCTCAACCCACTGTTGCCCGAGATGTCGGGATACTGCTCATTGTAAAGCGTATGCTCGGTATAGTAGTTGCCGAAATTAAGCTTGTACCGCTCGGAGAAAGAGCGCGTCTGACGGCGGAACTGGCGGTTGGGGATAGGCCCACGGCTGATATCGTCGAGCCATCCACGGTACTCGTAGGCCGGCCAGTCGGTGATGGTCATGCAGGGGATGCCGGCGGGATAGAGTTTCTTCAACTGGTCGAGCGTCTTGAGGGCGTAGCCCCACCCCTCATTGGCCACGCAGGTCACCACCACCCCATCGGGTGTGATGTCGAGACGGTAGGCCTGCTGCTGGTTCTGTGCCCCCTCGATATGCTCGACAAAATTGCGTCTTGGCGTAAAGCGGGTGGCGGTCAGCGTGCCTTGCCCCATCTCCACACGCTGGGGAGAGGGGATGACACCGATGTTGACATAATTCTTTTGGGCCGACAGCGGAAGGAGGGCGGCAAGAAGGAGAACGAATACTATTTTCTTCATATTGAGATGCAGATTAGTTGATACGATATGAGACGGCACGCGGAATTGCGTCACGCAACCGAAATGCAAAAGTACAAAAAAATATTGTAACAACACATTTTCTGTACAAAAAAATCATCGCTGCTCTTCGCACAGACAACATGCATCAGGCTCTCACAATAAAAGAGGGTGCCCGACGTTATGATTGCGACACATTTAAGCATAGACACATGAAACGCATCCTTTTTGTCTGCCACGGCAACATCTGCCGCAGTGTGACGGCGGAGTTCGTTTTCCGTCGCATGGCCGAGGAGGCGGGAGTTGGACACCTGTTCGAGGTGGACTCCGCCGCCACCAGCCGCGAGGAAATCGGCAACCCCATCTACCCCATGGCCCTGCGCACCCTCGAGGCGCACGGTATCCATTGCGCACGCCACGCCGCCCGACAGGTGACACGGCAAGACTATGACTACTACGACCACCTAGTGCTGATGGACAGCGAAAACCTGTATGGCATCCGTCGCATCATTCCCGACGACCCGGAAGGGAAGATAAGCCTGCTGCTGGACCACACCCCTGCGTCGGACAAAGCACACCACAACCGCGATGTGGCCGACCCCTGGTACACCCGCAACTTCGATGCCGCCTGGGAGGACATCACCGTGGGCTGCCGCGCCTTATTACAGCAATTGGGTTGAATGTGTCAGCCACCCCGACTAACGAATTAACGCATTAACGAATTAACGCATTCCCAACTCATCATGATATACGAATTAGACCCGCATTACCCCGGCTTCCCCAACCCCGAGGAGTCGGAGCCCGACGGCCTGATAGCCATCGGGGGCGACCTGTCGCCCGAACGGCTCATCAATGCCTATTGCTGCGGGATATTCCCCTGGTACGATGACAGCGAGCCGATACTGTGGTGGTCGTTAGACCCCCGCATGGTGCTGTTCCCCGACGAGTTCCGCTATAGCAAGAGCCTGCGTCGCGTAGTGCAGTCGGGTAAGTACGAGGTGAGAATCGACACCCGTTTTGAGGAGGTGATGCGCAGTTGTGGCAACGTGGACCGCACGGCACAAGGGCAGAGTGGCACCTGGATTACCGAGGAG
>Ga0247611_10010162_pt1 | contig 11115 bp, 26 predicted proteins | sample 177DNAGHGhighgp2_FD_192422 | JGI IMG/M metagenome (GOLD analysis project Ga0247611, IMG submission 192422) | Sheep rumen microbial communities from Palmerston North, Manawatu-Wanganui, New Zealand - 1770 DNA GHGhigh gp2 | ecosystem: Host-associated > Mammals > Digestive system > Stomach > Rumen... | reverse complement strand
TCCGGACTATAAATATCATGTAAATAAAAAACAGCATAAACTATATGTGCCTTGTGATGATTCTCTTAACGGTACATATGAGAAAACATATAAGGTATTTAATTTGATTAATAAGCTGGGGTTTGAATATGATTATATACTCAGGACAAACCTGTCTACTTATATAAATGTTAAACTATTAAACGATTTTATTAATGGGAATTCTGGCATAAATGATAGAAAGATGTATACGGGTATGGTTTACTGTACTCGAGATGCAACGGGTCCATATGAATGGTGTTTATATGGATGCGGTAACTGTTTAATTATTTCAAAATTTTGGGTAGATATAATAGCAGCTAATCATGTATCTAAATATAAGTCAATGAATTATACAGTAAATCCAATGGGCGATGTATATTATAATATTGATGATAATGCTATAGGATTAGTTGTAAACTGTTATTCAATGCTTAATAATATCGATATGTATGATGTATGGAATAACATATTGTTTCCACCTACAAATGAAATTTTGGAAGATCCTTAGAATTATATTGCTATACCGTTTAGGGATTATGTAAATGAAGATAGAATGACCGCTGAGTTAGAAAGATCAAAGTATTTACATAATGTTATTACTAATATAGAATATACTGTTGATGTTAAAGATATATTATCTAAACAGGAAATTCGTATTATAGATTTTCAACGAAAAATGAATTCAGTTGTATCCAGAGAATTCGGTGATAAGTTTTTAGAGGTTATGTCTTTACCTAAATATGTTAAAAAACTAATGATAAATAATAAAAGATATAAATAATAATTTATGGAACCAAGAAAACATAATAAACGAACACCTGTAACTGGAGGAGATTCACTGGATGTCGTGGACATCAATGATACCTATACTGGTGGTGAACAGTTTATAGAAGGTGATGACGGATTTTTAGACGATATGGATTCAGATGCTGAAATATAGAATTTAAGAATAGAAGCATTAAAGAAAGCTATTGACATTGCGAAGTTGATGTCTGGTGTAACTCCTGAAGATGTTATTAATATAGCATTACTCGTCATTAAATATGTAAAAGAAACAGAACTATAAAAATAATATTTAACGATTATAATGAAACCTACAACAATTAAAGAGCGATTAGGATTAGACGAAGATGCTTTATTCGAAGATACTACTGATTAGGAAGTAATGACTGATGAAGAGCTTAAAATCGAATCTCTTAAAATCGCAACAAATATCGCAAAACTTATGTCTGGTGTGACTCCTGAAGATGTAGTAAACATCGCAGAGACTGTTGCTAAGTTTATTAAAGATGGAGCAAATGCATCGACATTAGACGGTTCTTCAGAATCTGACGATGAAGAAACTGAAGATTTTGAAGAAGCAGATGAAGAAACACCAGAAGTTACGGATGAAAATCCTGAAGAATCTGAAGAAGACTTCACTGTTTAATTTAAAATATAAAAAAGACGAGGCACTTAACCTCGTCTTTTTTGTTTCTCTTTTATGAACATGTAGTTATCTGATAATAACACATTGTTTTCGAAATCCGCAATTTTTGCAGGGTTAATTGCTATCCCCATAAACCTTATTTCAAAATGTAAATGCGGCCCTGTTGAACGACCTGAATTCCCAGATAAACCAATAGGTTGACCAGCATAAACTTTATCGTTTTTCGTTACTAGTGATTTCGATAAATGAGCATATATTGTTTCTACTGATTGATCGTGACGAATAACAATATAATTACCGTAACCTCCTTTATTATATTCTTGTATCCTAACTTTACCATCAAAAGCAGCATATATAGTATCACCTATTTGAGCCTTTAAGTCAATACCTCTATGATTTCTATTAAATGAATCTCTATAACCGTAGTTGGATGTTACATATGTTTTTTTAAGCGGAAATACCATATCTTTCATATTTAACCTATATATAAAAGGTACTTCGTCGTATTCCCATACATCAATACGATTTATGTTCCAATTGTAATACTCACTAAAAATATTATCTGAATCTAAATCTTTGTCTATTAATTGAGAATGTACTGATAATGAACACATTAAATTTAATAAAATTAGTAATAAAATCTTTTTCATAATTAATTAATTTGTTATTTTTAAATAGAATGTTGATGAAAAAATGAAGATAAAATACACACATTATATTATATTTATTTGATTGATAAAAGTTTGCGATTTTTTGTATATTAATAGAGCAGACAAATCATTATATTTAATATATAAATCATAAATTTTTAATTAAAAACAGTTAATATAATGGAAGAAGTAAAGTTTAATAAGTTTATTGAAATGCCTGACAATAAGAAGCAGAAAAGAACTACAGCTTCGAACAGAAAACAACCCGATAAACGTCAGGCACCGCGAAAGAATTCAGAAGAATTATATAGGAATCAGATCCATAAAGCTATGGAATTTGCGGGTGGGAAATATGTGAAGTTTGATGACATTGATCATACAGAAGGTCTTTTGGTCGGCGGTGTAAAAATGAATAATGCATTTTTATTTGCTGTTATGGACAGAGATAAGAATATGAGGTATGTTACACCTGATAACCATTTTTCGGTTATTCGTGAAGTGACTCCACAGTTGTATATTCTTGATTATGTATATAAGCAGTCACCACAATATTTGTATGATAGGGCATTGGATTTCTTTGAACATGATAAGGCAGAGTTGTTTACAAACTGCTATATTAATAAGAATCGCGGCAAAGCAAGTAAAAAGACGAGGTAATATATAGACTTATTTACTTCTACTTTGTAAAATTGTTGTCGGAGAAGATTTCGGCAACAATTTATTTTATATCTATGAGTAATATAATAATGAAAGCAACACGAATTCGGGATAACGAAGTAGTGTCTGTTGAAAAGTCTGGTCGTAATCTATGGACCGATATTGATACAAAAGAGATATATGTAATTCATGTGGACATTGAATTAATATATTAGTTAAAAATAAAAAGATACGATATGAAAGATATTTTTAATCAATATCAATAGGTTAAATATGAATCTACACTTTATTCGCCTTTAATAGGAGATGTTACATTTGAACATACATATTCCTGTAATGGTAAACGAAGGATATTTGTTTCTAAAAAAGTTACGGATAAAGATAAGTATATGTTCGAATTCGATGAATTCGGAAGATTCGTATATTTAGATTTAATATGTGAAGAGGCAAAGAGATTATTATTTTTGAATAAACAAGAATATATTGATTATATAACACATACAGAAAATGAAACAGAAACGTAAAACGATTTATAAGGGTTCAAGAAAAAATTGGGCAATGATGATGAATACATTGTATAAGAACCCTAATATGAAATTTAAAGAAACTGATAAAACTGTACATGGAGAAGAATGATTCATGGGATTGGGATTCAGTATATCTGGATGCAAAAAAATTCCCCCCAATAAAATTAATAGAAGCCAGTTTAGTTCCAGAAATAAATTTATCACCTCCTGATAAAAACGCTTACTATAAATATTGGCAGGATTTTCCAAATATTACTAAATCAGGGTTTATTGATAACGGCTTAATTGATAATAAACCATTAGAACCAGAAATACCTTATTCACTTTTTATATGGCCACTAATTTGATACTAGTTATTCCAGATGTACACGGAAGATTATTCTGGTTAGATAAAACAAATAATATATCTGACTATGATAAAGTTATATTCATTGGTGATTATCTTGATCCTTACAAAGATGAAAATATAACAGTTAAAGAAGCGATAGAAAACTTTAAAAAAATTATTCAATTCAAAAAAGATAATTTAGATAAAGTTGTTCTGCTGTTAGGAAACCATGATCTTCCGTATTATTCTCAAAAATATTATGATGATTGTAAACCTTGGTGTGGGTTTAGCAGATATTCATATGATTATGCTAAAGAGATAAAAGAGATTTTTGCTGAAAACAAAGACCTCTTTACACTTGTATATATACAAGACGATATTATATTTTCTCATGCAGGATTTAGACAATGGTGGGTTGACTTAGTTAACAGATATAGCGGAGAAACAAATATATACATTGATACTGATGATATTAATAATTTCTTAGAGGCAAATAAACTGTTAACTTCAGATAACATAGGATTATTGTCAATCTGTTCAGACATAAGAGGCGGAGCATATAGGAATAAAAACGGTAGTTGTGTTTGGGCAGATGCACATGAATACTTATATGATGACCCGCTTGACAAATATAAGCAGATTTTTGGGCATACATTACAATATTACACCCAAGAACATAATGGGCAAATAGAATATTTGTTTGATAACCCAGTAGTAGAAAAACATTATATGTGTCTTGATAATGCTCATGCTCATATAGTAGATACAAAAAATTTTAAATTAATGGATTCATAATCATGGCAGATATAAAAAAGATAGTTGAAATAAGAAAAGAATATAACGAAAAGATTCTTAAAGAGCTAACAGACTATTTGACTAAATATCCAGAAATACGTTTTGGTCAAGCTTTAATTAATTTAAATATTATTGAGATTGATAGGGAAAATTCTACATTATTATTTGGTCCGCAGTATAAAGATCCATATAATGATGAACCAATCACAATATATAATAGACTGAGAAATTGGAGACCAAAAGTTAAATAATGTTAAATTTATTTGTAGTATAAACATTTATTATATATTTGCAATATAAATTAATGATTTAATATATTTCGATATGTCACATAGACCAACAAGACAGCATGAGTATGATATCGCTTATATGAAAATGGCTATAGCGATTGGAGAGTTATCGTATGCACAACGAAAGAAAGTAGGTTCTATTATTGTTTCTGAGAATGACCAAGTTATTTCTCAAGGATTTAATGGAACACCAAAAGGCTTTGATAATTGTTGTGAACGAGTATTAGATAACGGTGAACTTGAAACATTGCCAGAAGTATTACATGCAGAAAGTAATGCTATTGCCAAATGTGCAAAGTTTTGTACATCAGCAAAGAATGGCACACTTTATGTAACTTTAAGTCCATGTATTAATTGTGCAAAACTTATCATTCAAGCTGAAATTAAGAAGGTTGTATATCTTGAAGATTATCGAGATAACTCAGGTTTAGATCTTCTTCGTAAGTGTGGAATTGAAGTAGAAAAATTATCCGGAATTTTATAAAAATAATATAGATTTATATGAAAGAGATTGATGTTAATGAAAGAGTTAAACAGATCGTTACTGACAAGCTCGGTGTTGAAGAAAGCGAAGTAATGGGTACTGCAAATCTCATGGAAGATTTGGGTGCAGATTCTCTTGACACTGTTGAATTGATTATGGAGTTTGAAAAACAATTCGATATCAAAATTAGTGATGATATGTCTGAACATATTAAGACTATTAATGATATCGTTAATGTTATTAATGATTGTCTAGAAAGTAAACAAAAAGAGTAAACATATTCATTTTATGAAAGATATATGGCATACATTGATAAAATATATGTAAAAACTAGAGAACAAGCAGCAGAATTTAAAGAATGGTGTAAAACCCAGGTGTTAACAGATAAATATGGAAAGACAGTATCGTTAGCACATTGGTGTTATGATAATGACTATCTTGACAATGTTGATTGGTCTAGCGGTGAAAAACCTGTGTTTTCTGCTTCATGGGATCAGGATTATTATATTATTAGGAATTGCCCGTTTGATTATATCCAGAATAGGCTGAAAGTCATGTATGGCGAAGAAGCATATAATGGTATTAAAAATGGGACATATATTCCAGAAGATGAACGTCCAAAATCATGTACAAAACCAGGTTATCATTATCGAATTTATCCAGTAGAAATAATTGATAATCGCTTGTTTACTAAACCTATTGCAAATTGTTTTCATATATCTATCTACAAGAATCAGATAACAGAAAATTCAAGTTATTTGCAATTTATGGGTTATAACCATTATTTGACTTTGCATGCAGTTTACGATAAAAACAACGAATTAAAGAAATGGTATAGAACAAAAACAAAAATCGGTACATGGGATACAATGTATGATTTTGTTATTGCCGACGGGTTTTCTGAAGATTGTTGTGATTGTAAATCGCTTAAAGCATTGACTAGGAGAATTCGTAAATGGGGTTTGCCAATAGGTACAGTTTTAATTGTTGAAGATCCGAAGTATAAAATAACATATAAAATTGTAATTAAAAAATGAGTATGCATGTATCAGACACAGAATTGATGGAATTAGAAGATCAATATCTAGGAAAAACTATTCGTATAAACTATCTTGATAATGGTGATAGTCCTTACGGAAAAAGTGATAATGAACGTTATGCTGGCAAAACAGGTGTTGTTGATCATATTGACGATTCCGGCCAGTTATTTGGTTCATGGGGTGGTTTAGCCGTTATTCCTGGTGTTGATTCTTTTGATATCATTGATGATGAAGTGAATGAAGAAGAAAATTTCACGGTATAATAGATGAAAAATGTAGAATAGATTATTTTAGATAAAAATGCCTTAATTAAGGAATAGTATTATAAATGTGTTTCTGTATCAAAGCTTTGTAATAATATTATGAAAGCTGAGTTTGATGCGGAAAAGAAAGCTCATGAATGTTATTTAAAAGGATTAAATGATCCTAATTATAAGTATGCAGGAATGAGTGAAAAAGATATTCTTAATGCTTGGGAAGAAAAATCTAAAATATCAAAACATTATGGATCTTTATTAGATGACTTTGCAGAGTTATATTTAACAGAAAAACACGATTTATTAAACGAATGGAAACAAGCATATGACTTTGAACATGATTTAAGACTTAAACATACATGTACAGGTCTTATGTAGTTTTATTCGAATATAATTGCAAAGACTAATTATAGATTTATCGCTCGAGAACTTCCATTATATTGCTCTACAGATACTGGAAAGATAAATGGAAGATTTGACTGCCTACTATATGATGAGATAACAGATTCATATATCATCATAGACTGGAAAACTACAGATAACATTACAACAAAGAGTTTATATAATAAACATCTGTTGGGTCCTGGATACTTATTAGACGAATGTGATATGAATATATATACTATTCAATTGCATGTCTATAAGAAAGCATTAGTAGAAACATACGGTTTAGCATCATTTGATAGAATATCCGTTTATGTATGTAACTTGCTAAAACAACCTGGTCAAGATGGACTATTGTATAAGTTATTCCCACAGAATTTCCCGTTTGATATTAATCGAATTAATTCGTTCATAAGTTATGGCAGTATGATGTATAAATTGAATAATATGATTAAGAATGAAAAAGAAGCTTGTTAATTTGCTTCTTTTTCATTTTTTAATAAATATATAAAATATTTTTTACATAATGATAACTAAATCATTATACAAACAATTATATAAAATTATTAATGAAGCGAGAGTTCAGAGAACTATTGATAATAAATTATGGCTTTCAGTTGCATCTACTATTTCTAGAAACAGAAGTACAGAGGCAGAGTTTATAAAGCCAAATAAGAATGAAACAAAAGAATAGTTAATACAGCGATATGTTGCAGCTTTAATTATACTACGAAAAACATGTCCACAAACTGAATAGGAAATTGAGGATCTTAAAACATATAAGTTTGTTGGCAAACGTATTATTGACTTAGGAGGAACGTTTAAAGAAATATATAATTTGTATTTAAAGAATGGAGGTACACCAATATCTACTAATCTACAAGATGCAGAACAATAGTTACAGGCATAGCCAACATAGTAGGTATAGAAATCACCAGTTAGTAATAATGCAGATACAGAACAACAAGAGACAGTTGAAGAGATAGTTGAAGATTTACCAGAAGGAGTTCAGTCATACGACAGTATATATAAACATGTAATTAATACATATACAGATATGTTGGATGTTGCTAATAATATTTCAGCTATATTAGAAACAACAAATTTTGAAATTAATAAGTCATTCTATAAGATTAAAAAAGGTAAATAGATGATATACTTTAATAAGATATATACTGATGATAACATACGATTATATCGTAGAGGACTAAGAAGTATTTTTATGACATATACGGTATTTTCCATAACTTCATTTAAAAAGTATACAACACAGTCTTTAGTATTAGAGTTTAGAGAAAACGATATACAAACCCCTGAAATTAATAGGTTATATAATTATGAGGACGATATAGAATTATCTGGTATATATGTTACTAAAGACGAGTTTACAAGTATGTTATAGGCTGCATTAGCAAAGCTTTTATTTGTTATGTAGAATGAGTATATAACAAATCCTATAGAACCAAAAAATGTTAATAAAGAAGCTATATAGCCATTTGGCAATTATGGTCCAATACCTTCAATGTAGTCATTTACAGATAAAGTTAAAAAGCAATTAATATCTAAAATTAAAACTAAATATAGTTGTAATAAAAAGATAATTCCATTTATAATTATGCTGTTAAAGTATAAAAATGGAAATATCGATATAAAAACAAATGATGTCATATATAAGAATGTTGGGTATCAAACCCCGTCACCTTTATATACTACATCACTTGGAGGACGACCGTTAACTATTGATTGTATATTTGTGGATATGCGACATAATACATTACATTTTTTCTTTAAATATTATAAATTGAATAACGGTAATGAAGTGCCCACTTGGAGTTTAGATAATAAGAATCATTTATATTTTGATTGGAATTCTGGTGTAAAACTAGATATTAGTAATGAAGATAAGTATAAACTTTTATTAGAATTTACTGCTTATATATGTTACTTCTCTAATAATACAAATATTTAAAGTTTATATAAATATAAAAATATAGTTATTAAAATATGATAATTAAATCATTATATGAATCATTACAAAGGGCTATTAACGAAGCGAGAGTTCAGAGAACTATCGATAATAAATTATGGCTTTCAGTTGCATCTACTATTTCTAGAAACAGAAGTACAGAAGCAGAATTTATAAAACCAAGAAATGAAACAAAAGAATAGTTAATGCAACGATATGTTGCAGCTTTAATTATATTGAGAAAAACATGTCCTACGACTGAATAGGAGATGGAAGACATTAAGACATATAAGCTTGTTGGGAAAAAAATCTTAGATTTAGGTGGAACGTTTAAAGAAATATATGATTTATATTTAAAGAATGGAGGTACACCAATAGCGAATAGTCCACAAGATGCTGTTACTAATGCGGAACAAGAGCTTTAGCAATCGCCAGATGAATAGGTTCAAGAAGCCCCGATTCCTAATGACAATATCGATACTGAAGATGAGGAAGCAGTTGAAGAAATGATTGAAGATTTACCTGAAGGTGTACAATCATATAACAGCTTATATAGGTATGTCGTTAATACATATACTGATATACTTGAAATCCTTAATAACATAGCATCTATACTTGAAACAAAGAACTTTGAAATTAATAGAACATTCTTTAAGGTTAAAAAAGGTAAGGAATACATATATTTTAATAAGCTTCATACGGATGATGAGATGAAAGTTTATTCTAGAGGTGCTAGAGTAATACTTATGGAATATAGTGTATTTAAGTTAACTACATTTAAACAATATTAGATGAAACCTTATCATTTATTTTTTAATGAAACTCAATTTGAAGACCAACAATTAAATGATATGTATACTAAAGGGTCTGATGTAAATATTGGCGGTTTTATAATGACTAAACAAGACTTTCTTAATTTAGTTTAGACTGCTTTAGCAAAATTATTATTTGTTGTACAGAATGATCATATAACTAATCCATTAAAAGAAATAGAAGTAGATAAAGCTACAAATAAATATCGTAAACCTATTGGTGTAATGCAACCATTTCCTACAGAAGCATCATTTACACCTGCAGTTAGAGATAAATTAGCTGCAAAAATTCAATAGAGTTATCCAACTTTTGACGAACTTGAAGATCTTGGCGAAAAATTACTTAAGTACGGAAATGGTAATGAGCCTTCAGAAACTGAAAACGGTGTTATAAAGCAAAAAGCAAAATTTACATGGAAGAAACCATTATATACTATAAAATATAGAGGAAGAAATGTTTATCTAAACTCACTTTTGATTAGTGGTTATAGAGATTTCAATAGTTTATATTATGAGTTTACTTGTGCTGCCATAAATAATGGTGAACCTGTAAAAACACGAGCTTATGGTAACGATTTTTATTATAATTGGCAGTCAAGTATTAACATTCCATGGCGGGGTAATGATAAATATCAAGCATTATTAACATTTATAACATATATATGTTATTTTACAAATAATATAAATGTTTAAAAAATTAAAGGACTACTAAAAATTAGTAGTCCTTTAAACTTATTATTTGTTATTAAATCTATCCTTATAAATATCAACTGCAAATGAATCTAATTTTAAAACCATTAATGAATCAACTGTACCTGAAATATAATGATCATCGACTTCTTTACAGTTTCTTTGTGCCATTTTACTTACTTTCGTTCTGTTAAGCCAAATCTTTGTTCTATCGTTTACATATTTTTCTAACTATTCTGGAATATAGTCATATATATAAACATGTGTGGCATCAGTAACAAGTTCCCATTTAGACATTTTATCATCTTTTTCGAGTTCAGTTAAAAATTTATATCCAAGCGAAGTTAATTTATATATTATATTAGGTGTTCTGCCATTTCCACAAGAAGTGAAGAAGATATCATCACTCATATTAAAGAAACCGATATAAAATGGTACACCGTCCTTATCAAATAACATATGCTTACCATAGTTCTTAACAAATGTAGTTCCTACTTTCTTAAAGAAGAAATCTATAAATTTAGATGCATTTTGCCTATTTTTATATGCATTAGTAGCTTTAGTTATAGCTTTATTATCTGCAATAATTGAATAGTCATATGGTACTTCGCCAGTTATGGCGATGTAATAAGTATTTTTATATCCATCATCCTAATCAGTTACAATTGATGCATCTTTTTTGGTATCTATAGTATTTTCATGAATTATAATAATACCGTTATCTGGAGATAACCATATTGTTTTATATTTTGGATCCGTGTTAAAGAACTGCATAACTATATCTG
>Ga0247611_10010161_pt1 | contig 11116 bp, 16 predicted proteins | sample 177DNAGHGhighgp2_FD_192422 | JGI IMG/M metagenome (GOLD analysis project Ga0247611, IMG submission 192422) | Sheep rumen microbial communities from Palmerston North, Manawatu-Wanganui, New Zealand - 1770 DNA GHGhigh gp2 | ecosystem: Host-associated > Mammals > Digestive system > Stomach > Rumen... | reverse complement strand
GCCATGTTTATCCTCCTAATATGTGCATTTATAACAAGAATAAGTTTTATTCAATTCTTGTTCCGTTGGTTTCTTATTTAATATTTTACAACCACATTTACATGTATTTTCCCAAGGTAGTGCTAAATGTTGTTTACGGTCTACACCTATAACTCGAATATAATTTGAATAATCCTCTTTATTATCACCCACTTTCAACCTCTTTAAAAATATTCTTTCTTTGTATTCGGATTAAAATCCCACAAAGATACTTCGCTATTCAAAAGTAATTTTATCTATTTTCTTCTTTTCTCCAATCACCGAATTTACATTTTTCACAATCCTCACATTCAATAGGATATCTATCATATGAGGTACATTGATATAATTTGCAATGCAATTTATGAAACAATCTTTTAATTAATATTCTAAATCTTTTCATGTAAACATTTCCTTCAATTTGTCTTTACCTACAAGTGATTCTATTTTTACAACAGTTTCATCAGATAATTCACTGTTTGCTTCAAAATAACAATCTTTAATTATGTCCAACATATAATTTTCTTTATCTTCAATTTCATTTGCTATTGTTTTAGCAACAATTTTTCTATTTTCTTCTGTAGGTTCTTTAATTAAAATATTTAAACATTCATATATCCATTTAATCATTTTTCATCTCCATATCAATAGATACATCATTCAATTCAACTAATTCAGAATGATTCTTCCACCACTTTTTCACAATTCTCTTTTTCTTTGATTTATACGGATAAGGTTTTGTAAGTTTTCTGATTACAACTTTATCAAATTTATTTGAATTTTTAATATTTTGATTATTGATACAATGCACCCACCACATAAAATTATCAATTACATCTTTATGTAAATCAGATTCTTTTATTTCCAATTCGAATTCTTTGCTCTGAATTATATTATTTATTTTCTTAATCTTTTCAGAATTAAATTTCATCTCATCTTTTAAGAAATCATTAAATGACGGAGGATTAACTTTTAAATTAAAATCATTCAAATTCCATACATAATTATTCATACTTCATTTCCTTATATTATTTTTACAAGCATATTTGCTCTTTTATATTTATCCCATTCTTTAATGGCAATTACATTTCCTTTTTCATCTGTAAAACTTCCCCATACAATAAAAATTGCTATCGTTGTTTTAAGACATTAATGAGGGTATTCTTTTTTCTATTCAGTTTATTTTTCTTACAACTCATTATTATAATATTATATACACTCGAATATTTTTGTCAAGAAAAATTATAAAATAATTAAATAAATTTTAATCTTGAATAAATTACAATTAATTCTTATTTTAGAACTTGGAGGATTTTAATATATGGAAAGAAAACCTGATAGTTATACTAGAAGATTCATCGAATGGAGCAAATCTCATGGGTGTCCAATCTTGATGAAGTATGATAATGAAAATGAATGGAAACCAATGTTAACTAATTATTTTAATTGGGGAAGTACAAATTACAAAATTGATAATGAAAGTCACAAACTTTATTATGAAAGATTGTATCATCATGGAATGGGAAATTAAAATAAAAAAAAACCCTAGATTTTGCTCTAGGGTTTTTTTCTAACTAAAAATTAGAAGTTGAAATTATTTTCCACACTTTTCTGCTACAACACCATCATCGTCATCTTCAATTTCGTCTTCTTCTTCAACAGAATCCTCAGCCTTTTTAGCGTTGCGGATTTTGCGAATACGAGCCATTCTTGCTCTACGAAGAGCCATCTTTTCACCTTCATCATCTTGTGTGATATCAACTACTTCATCAGATTCTTCTTCGAGTTCGTCTTCTGCACGTTTTGCTTTGCGAGCCTTGCGAAGTGCTTGAATTTCGTCTGCTGGAAAATCAGCAGGAGCGTCATTATCTTCTGTTGATACAACTTCATCATCACCCTCAAGTTTCTTCATAGCACGAATTTTCTTGATACGAGCGAGACGCTTTGCTTTCTTTTCAGCAATTTCATCTTCATCTTCTTCTGTAACTTCTTCATCTTCTGCTTTCTTTGCTTTTTTCATATTACGAATCTTACGAATACGAGCCAAGCGAGCCTTGCGTTCTTCGAGTTCATCATCCTCATCAACTTCGTCTTCTTCTTTTACTTCATCTTCTGCTTTCTTCATAGCCTTAATCTTGCGAATTCTTGCAAGTCTAGCACGTCTAAGAGCCTGAATGTCATCAGCAGGGAAATCTACACCTTCATCGTTTTCATCTGCAGTTGTAACTTCTGCTTTCTTCATAGCACGAATCTTCTTAATTCTTGCAAGACGCTTTGCTTTAGCAACTTCAACATCATCTTCAATGTTATCAGATGGATTCATTGGAGTTCCAACATCTTCAATATCTTCTGCTTCAACGAAAATCTTTGCACCCTTTGCAATAATCTTTCCTTCAACCATAATTGGTTTTCTAAGTCTAATTGGTTTTTTCATTTCAATTTCTCCTATATAGGTTTTTATTAAAATAATATATTATTTGTTTACAAACAAACTGTTTGCTTTTTATATACATTAAATAGTTAAACTTTTATAATCAATAATGAAACATTTAAGTTTAACTATTCAAAGATTTTATTATTAAACTGATGGATAAATAATATTGAAACAATTGAGTGTTACATCAACATCAAAAGGTTCACCATTAGAATCATCAAATTCCAATCCACCTACACTCTTGGGCCAAGCACCTTGAAGTACCCAAATTGAGTTTGGAGTTCCTGCATAGTTGGAATCATCAAGATTATCGATTGCCCAAACTTCAATGTTTGCTCTAAACAAACTTATTCCACCATCACCATTTGGACCAGCATCACTTGCCATAAACATAGTTTCGTTATTCTGAATATAATTCATCCAATTGGTCATAGCCTTATAAGTAAGCAACTTTTTATCAGGTCTGAATGAAAATGTTACTTCTCTATTCTGTTCATTATTTCCGCTAGGTCTATCAAATGTACGTCCACGTTTAGTAATAGAATAAGTATTAATTTCCTTGTCAGGAATACTAACCTTACTAATTCTTAAAGTAAGTGGGTCTACAACACCTGCTAATTGAGAAATACTAGTTGGTAAAATTATTGAGTAATGATTTGAAAGTGCATCTAACCCCATTGACATTACTTGGTCTAATACATGAGCCATATCTTTATTCTCCTATATCATAAATTTTAACTTCATAAAAACTTAATATAAATAGTTAAGTTTTCTACATAAAATAAATAGTTAATCTTTTTAAGCAACTTCATTCGGATTTTTCTTAAATTTTAATCCAAATTTCTCATAAATTTCATCAGCCACATTACTCATCATCTTTTTATCCAAATCTTCTATATTTTCTTCATCTTCATCATACAACCATTGAGCATACGGAACATTACTTTTATCAGCATTAGTACAAGCACCCACAAATGAATCCGCCAAATCTTTTCCAAAATATCCACATTTTGAATTTTCCCAATCAGAATTTTCCAAATCAATCCAATCACCTTGTACATGGTCTACAATAAGTTTTCCACTTTTACTTTCTTTTCCGTTATGCCCACCATTTGTTGTGATGAGTGACTTCATATTATTTTTCATTACCAAGTTTTTACCGATTTTTACTCTTCCTTGCATAACCCAACTTGCAAATGACAAATAATAATCAGGTGATATATCCAATGATAATCTTTCACATTCAATTCCATTTCTCTCCAAGAACTGCAATGAACTAGCCGATTGAAAATTATCATAAGTCACTTTCTTAATATTTGTATTTCCATATACTTTCATGCAATATACCAAATACTTGAAAGCATCTATGTTTATTTTGTCGTCTTTCTTACTCATTATTGGTAGTGTAAAATCTGCAACATACATCTTTCTTCCCAATTTATCACATTCCAAGTGTACCATTGAAATACCTGCCATATCTTTCTTTTCTGAAAGGTCGATGTGTACAAATCGCTCCGCACTAGGATAGCGTTTTAATCTGAATGAATTGTTTCGACCTGTATATACATACAATAAAGGTCTAACTTTATCCCATAATAACTGTTCAGGTGCTAAAAGGTATGAAGCATATTCGAACATGTAGAAGTTCTTGAGATTTGGTACGAAACATTGATTTATGAGTTGATGATTTGTAAATAATTTAGAATCTGAACCAGCGGTTGGAGTTGCACCAAAATCTCGCATTATTTTACTAACATTATCTTTTGCAAGTTCATAAAGGTCATTGGGAGTCCAAAGAATATCATCCTCATTATAATTTTTTACTTCTTCTTTTGTAATAATTTTTGTAGGTTGAGTAGATGTTCCTTTGAAAATAGGAAATACGTTATTTTTCTTATCTTTTTCATAAATAGGAAACATCCACGAGAATGTAGGAAGTTCCCATTTTTTATCATTTATGAATAATTTATCTTTATCATTTTTATGTTTTTCAATCCATTGGTCAGCAAGTCCTTCCATTGAATTAGGAGATGAATCTACAATTAAAGATACATTAGGATTATTATAACCAAAACGGTTATGAACACGAGAGAACATTTCATCAACAAGTTTCATAACTTTTTCTTCTGGCATTACTTCTTTCAAAAATGAAAGTTCGGTTGCCGACACAGAAATTAGGTTTCTTCCTACCAATTGAATAGGTTCAGATATACAATCATAAAATATATCGCCCACTCTTAAAATAGAGTTACCTTTTGAAGTATTACAGAAAAGTATTTTTCCACTTTCTGTATATTCGGGATTAGTCATATCTCTTTCGTAATGTAATTTTTGGCATTTTGGAGACGTTTGTAATAAACTGTCAAGTCCTTTTATCACAAGGTCGTATGCACTTGATTTCGTGAACGATATAGTAGCGTCTGTCAAACGTGTACTTTCGCCCAATTTAAGATATTGTTTTGGATTCCTATATGATTCAGTTAATATTGCTCTATAAAACTTAATCATAGCCAAGAGCGTACTTTTACCCCAACCAATTTAAGTACAACAATAAGTAATTAAGGTATTCTTATTCACAGATGGGTCAAAATATTTAATAAAAACTTCTTTACAATGAGGAAATACTTCTTTTGCTTGTGGACCAATCCAATCTTCTGTTAAAAATTCTTCAACTGTAGGTGGTCTAAATTTATGATTTATTTTCCAACTGTTCTCAAGAAGATTACCTTTTTCTCTTTCAGATAATTTTTCATCATGAAGAATTAGACCTAAAGCAGAATTTATATCTTGAATTTCAGATTCAGTAAACAAATCAGAATTCAGAATTGAATCCAAATAATGTAAATCATCAGATGGATGAGCAAGTATATCTTTTTCCATATCTATAAGATTATTTAATTCTTGTTGTTGCATATCATTCACCTCCTAGGCTTGGATTTTTCAACATATACCGCATCCGCATATGCCTTTATTCATATAATGATAATATAAATAGTTAAATTTCATAAAAGTATTGAATTCTTTTAACTATCTATGTTATGATGTTGAAAATACACTAAGAGATTTAATAGGAAGAATATTTATGGGTATAAGAAAAACAACGGAACAATTTATAAAAGAAGTAAAAGAAAGAAATCATCATGATTTGGATTTATCATTAGTTAAATATAAAGGTTGTGATGAAGAAGTAACTGTTATTTGTCCAATTCATGGAGAATTTAATATACAAGCTAGTTATTTACGTCAAGGAAGCGGTTGTAGAAAATGTGCGGATGAACATAGAAATGATAATAGAAGAATGTCTATTGAAGAATTTCAAAATATAGTTTTTCAAAAATATGGAAACAAACTTGACACTTCTCTAGCCAAATTTCGTACATTAAGAGATAAAATAATAATGAAGTGTATTCATCATAATGAATTTGAAACAACACCTTCTCGAATAATTAATGGTGATGGTTGTCCAAAATGTAACTTAGAAGAATTAAAAAGAAAAAATAATGAAAAGAAAGATGGATTTTATTCTGAAAAGAAATTAAAGAAATTATGGCACACAAATAATCCTAAAGTTATAGCAGAAGAATTTGGAATAAAATCAACAATAATTAACGCAATTGGTGGTAATGGAACTTTTTATCCTAAAGATGAATGTAATAAAGTTATTGAATATTTAAATGATTATGTTAAAAATTTTGACGGTAACGAAGAATCAGCAAGAAAACAATTTATGATTAATATTAGACGAAAGAAAATGTCATTGGAATCTCGTGGATTAATAAGTTGTGTAGAATTAGCAAGACAATTCAATACTTCTCGTCATGCAATATATCGTTCAATTGATTATTTACAAATTCCTAATCATAGAGAAATTGACCCTATTGGGCATGTAGATGTTAAAGTTATTTCATTAGAAGATGTTGATAAACTTAAAGAATTTTTTAAGAATCCTAATAAATCCAAAATACTGTCAGAAGATTCTCTCATTCAAAATTATGGTTCATTAGAAAAAGCAAACGAAATCAGAGTGAATAAAATACTTGAAACTAGAGAAAATTGGTCTGATGAAAAGAAAAAGGAAGTTAGTGATAAATTAAAGCAAATTCATGCTGAAATAAATGCTGACCCAATCAGAAAACAAGCAAGAATTGATAAAATTCATGAAGGTTTAATTAAAAATTTTGGTTCTTGGGAAAATTATGTAAAGTATCTAAACGAATCTGTTAAAAATACATTAATTAAAAAGCATGGTTCATTAGAAGAAGCATATAAAGCAAACCGACTAAAATTTTATAATCATCTAGAAGAACAAGGAATTACTGTTGAAGAATACAATGCTAAATTATATCAACGAGTATTAGAATCTTTATCTGAAATATATGGAAAAAAGATAACGAATCTTAATCAATTACCTAATTGGAGAGAAAAACTTAGAGAAACTTGGGATAATAAAACTGTAGAAGAATTAAATGAGATAGATGAACGAAAAAGAAAAACAATGATGGAAAGATATGGAGTTGAAAATCCAAATGATTTGAATACATATCAAAAACTTTATTACAAAGGTTTAAGATTTGATTCTTCTTGGGAATTATTTGTTTATCTTTATCTAGTGGATAATAATATTCCTTTTGAATTCCATAAAAAGAATTTTTATATACCATATGAAGTAGAAGGTAGAAAATGTAGATATTATCCCGACTTTATAATTAATGGAAAAATATACGAAGTTAAAGGTGAACAATATTTTGATGAAAACGACATTATGATTAATCCTTATGATGAAACTGATAAACGACCTAAGTATAAACAAAAATGCATGGCTGAAAACAATGTTACAATTATCCGTAAAAAAGATATTAAAAAGTATGAAGATAATTTCAAGAAAAATCACAAAGATATAATACTTGCTGATTTATACGGAAAGAAAGAAAACAAATCAATCTTCGACCTTTAACAATTATGTTAAAACAAAAAGACCTAGCATATCACTAGGTCTTTTCTCTAAAAGGTTACTGATTTTTATTCAGTACCTTAATTCCTTGTACGCTTGGTACACGAATCACTCTATAAACAATAGTTACATTTCTAAATAATTTGGCATATATCCAATTGTTTCATAACAATCGTCAGAATAAATTAAATCCCAATTACAACATAGCATTTCATAGTTGCTCAATTTTGTCACAAACATTGTTTTCATATCAGATTCAACTTCTGTATTCAAAAAATCCACCAACTTTATTATTTCTTCCTCTGTTAGTTCATCATTCCAATCAGCATGATAAAAATAATCATTCTGTAAAAGTTGAATTCCACCTTTCTTTCCGTTTTCTTTATAAAAATGAAAATGTGGTACACCAACTTCTTGACTAAAAATTCCGATAGAATATCCATCAACTTCACCTATTTTTATCATATCTTCTATATTGTGACTCATGTATTTCTCCGATTTTAATTATAAGTGATATTAATGTTGACTTTATCAACTTTACTTTCATTGTATGTAAATAAATCCAATTCTTTTTGAATTTTATAACCTTCCTTAAAATCAGATATATTGTCTAACTTAATAGGACAACTCCAATATGAGCCATCATTATTAATCAATATAAGATTTTGAAAAGAATGACCTTTTGTACCAATTGTAGAATTACAGTAAACATTATTTCTCATTGGTGTACCTGTAACAATGAGTTTTCCACTAGAATAAACAGATGGTCTATGGTAATGACCAATTACACAAATATCTACTTTTTCTCCATCTTCTGTATAAGAATTAGTATAAACTTCTTCCGCTTTATCACGAAGTTGTTTTATAGCATGACCATGTGCAATACACACATTATAAGTTTCTTCATCGTCAATAGGAATTCTAATCAAAGATTTCAAAGGAGAATCTGAATCAACAAAATTCAAATTTTTTATTTTATCGTTCAAAATATGTTTTAATATTGTATATTGTAAGAAATCCCAATTATTCATAAGTTCCATAGAATGCCAACCAATTTCAGAATATTGACCTTGAGCAGATACACGAGATTCATTCCCTACAATAGATGTATAATAAATATGTTCAAAATTATTAGCCAATTCTACAAGAATTTGTTCAACAATGGTTACGACAATAAGCAATGAATTTGTTGTGGATGATACTTGCCCCAAAATCTCATCTATCCTTCTTGAAGAAGATACCCAATCACCTAAACCAACAACCCAAACATCAGTAACATCATTCTTTTTCATTGTTTCAATTGCTTTAGTTACATACTTTTTTAATCGTCTAGAAAGAATATTATAATCATAACACAAATCTTCACTTTCTGCATTAATCAAAGTTCCTGCATGTAAATCAGATAAACACAAAAGTGCGGTTTTCTTTTCTTTCTTTTCTTTAACAATATTGATTTTAGGAATATCAAATTTTACAGTATCAAGACGATTAATAAGTTCTTCACAAATAGATTCTACTTCATTTAATGCTCGATAATTATTTCTACTATTTCTTCGATAATATGTTGTGAGGTCTGCTTTTTTCTGCAGATTTTTTTCTAACTTGATATTCTGTTCAATATCAAAATCTTCATCAACGTCATTTTTATTCTGTTTAACCATCGTGTTGTATGCTCGTTTAACGGTATCATTAAAAGATTTTAATTCAATAGTTCCAAACTTTTCGCAATAATCTTCATAGAAAATGTCTTGAACCAACTTGTAATCCATGTTGGCATCGTTAATTCTTGCTTTAATCCAATCTAGTCGTGTCACTATTATTTCTCCTTTTGATAATTAACTTTCTTTATTTTTCCACACATTATCCACAAAAATCAAGTCCTAATTAAAAATAAATCATTTTCCCTATTAGTAAAATATAACATAAAAGTTATAAAAATTCGCAAAAACATTACCGTTCGGTAATAAAAAAGACCTAACGTTTCCGCTAGGTCTTAAATACAAAATTAAATTATAAAAAGATACAATTAAAGTCCAAGATTGATAACAACATAATCACCAAATTGAATATATCCTTTATCATCAATCCATTCGTTAACATCTCCATCATAATCATCGTTGATTTCACTATACTTATCAGCACAATCATCAATTGCACAAATATCACCATTAACTGCAATATTATCAACAATAAAAGAAGGTGTATTATTCCAAGGGTCTTTCATCCAACCAATTTCAGACAGATAATCAAAAACTTCTGTCCAAAAATCATCATCGTATGCTTGAGCAGGTCTAAAATCACTTACTCTCTGCCAACACATATCAATAAAAGCATCTTCATCAATTTTTACATATCCCATAATATTATTCTCCTATTTATTTCAAATATATATATTATAAATAGTTAATTAGGATAAGCAACAATATCTTGATAATCGAAATCAAAACTAAAAGACACCAACAAAACATTCTTTGAAAAACTTTGAGCAAAACTATCAAAAGATACTCCACCTCTATCTATCAAAATTTTATCAAAGTCCAAACCACTAGCACGAATAATGTCGACAACTTCACCAATCGATTTACCATTCATCTTTTTCAACAACACATTCGCTTTATTTGTGAATTCTGTTTCATCTTCTGCTACAAAATCTTTATCACCATATTCAACTGCATCTACGAATACATCTTTTGGTTTACCAACTTTACAACTTCCGTCTATTGCTAATTCAAATCTCTGCATAAATTTCTCCTAAAAGCAAAATCTACATTAAATAGTTAATTATTCATCAAAATCACCAAGACTTTCAGAGTAATCATCACCATCATAATAATCCGCACAAAAATCGTCATCACCATTATAATACATTTCGTCTTTTGAAATTTCATAATCATCTACATGCTTGTTTGCAATTTCATCAGAAACTTCAAAATCAAATTCACGATAAGGAACATCATTAATGTTGAAAGAATAACGATATTCGTCTTCCATGAAGAACTTAATTTTACAAGAAGGTACTTTGTTTTCTTCAACAAACTTTTTAAGGTCTTCATCCTTATTATAAAGAGTTTCCAAATCAACAACAAAAGAATCTGTATTTCCTTTTGTGCGAACAAAATCATAGAGTGCATAATTTACTTTATCTGTGAAATCTTTTGCGAGTGTACCATATACACTTGTCCAAATCTTGCTTGCCTTTGTCATAATTCTTAATCCCCCCTTATCCTTAGAAATTTGTAACGATATTATATTTACCGCTGATTTTATCAAACATAGAATCGCTTACATCAACATATCCGTTTTCACGAACTTTACAACTTCTGCCTACTTTTAATTCAGTAAAATATTCAAGTGGTTTATTCAAACGAAGAGTTCTCCAATTTCCACAACATGATTCAATAATAATATCTGCATTTTTACACTTGATTGTACAAGGGTCATTTTCAAGAGTTTCTTTCTGCCATGCTTTCAATTCTTCAACAGTCTTGAATCCTTTTGCTTTCATAAGTTCTTTCTGTCCGTCATAAATACAAGTCATCGTTACCATAAGTTTTAATCTCCTTACTCTCATAATATATCACAGATAAAAATATTTGTCAAGGAAAATTATCATTTTATTAAATTTTGATAACTTTTCTTGACTACATTATGTTCTTTTATTATAATGTAATAAGTTAAGAGGACAGTATGCTACCAACATATTGATTTTAATA
>Ga0247611_10010160_pt1 | contig 11116 bp, 7 predicted proteins | sample 177DNAGHGhighgp2_FD_192422 | JGI IMG/M metagenome (GOLD analysis project Ga0247611, IMG submission 192422) | Sheep rumen microbial communities from Palmerston North, Manawatu-Wanganui, New Zealand - 1770 DNA GHGhigh gp2 | ecosystem: Host-associated > Mammals > Digestive system > Stomach > Rumen ... | reverse complement strand
TTCTTTCTTCTCTTCTTTCTCGTTCTTCTTGTCACGGCCCCAATTGTGGATCTTCTCTGCGATGTCCAATACTGCAGATATACCGAAAAGGGCCATGACTAACTTTGGTAAATTAATCATTGTCTTCTCTCTGTTTTGTTAGTAAATGTTAGTTTAAAATGTTAATAAAAATGTTGTCTAATTCTCTTACATATAAGGGTTTAATGTAAGAATGAGAAGGACGAGAAAAGAGAGAAAATGGAGAATAACAAACCAAAGAAAATTGACTTTTAGCTTACTTTCCTGCCTCAGTAATAACAACTAATGTTCGATTCTTACAGCAAAATGAGTAACTTTGTGGGATGTTATAAAACGATACTGAAGACATGACTATTGAACAAGTAATAAAACTCTTTGTAGATACGGAAGAAACACCTTGCCCACTGACGGAAAGGTTGGTTGGAGCGGGTTATCAGCAGAAGGATGGCGGGTACATCAAGAACGCTAAAAAACAGGGGAAGGAGATCGACTATAAAAGAAACCTTCCTTCACAATATTGGCACTTGATGTCATACTGTTATAGCCGACATCCTCAAGAGCCATTCAGAAAAAGCATTGTTTGTGGTGAGTTGATCTTCTGGATGGCTGAGGTTTCTGATGCTGTACTAAAAGAAGATTTAAGGAAGTTGGTTGATGATATTACTAGAAATGCCATTAATAGTGAAGGTGATAGACCTATTTACGACAGAACACGCTGGAACAAGGAAATTCAGAAGTTGTGTTTTGATGCTATTAAGAATACTGTCGAAAACTCATAAAACATAATCTAAAAGGAACTAAAAGACATAGATGTTTGGTTTGATTTCCTCAGCGATACTCCAAACTTCTGGGATGGCTTCTGGGAACGTAAATCTGGCTATGGGGCAATAAACAAGACTTGCAGCACTAATCGTTGGATGTCGAGTCTTTATACTGAACCCGTCGAATACCTGGAAGAATGTATCTGGCGGCTTAAAAATGAGATGAAGGTTGTAGAATATGACCGGGAACTATATAGTCGGTTGTTGGCGTTATATGGGGATATGAAAACAGATAAAAAGTTTTGTTTTTTTGTCATAAACCAAGTTTTTTTGTATTTTTGTGGGTTAAGAATAAAATTTCAAATATATTATGGGTTCACATATTTATCCGGCATTGCGTCACAGGGTCCTTGATGATTGTTTTAGGGATAGAACGCGAAAATACTTTATTGAAGATTTGCGTGACAAGTGCAATGAAGTGCTGCTTCGCGAATATGGAATAGAAATCTGTAAGCGTCAGATCTATAGCGACATAACGTTCATGAGAGACACACTGGGGGCACCAATTGAATCCGTTTATGAAGGGAAAAGGACTTACTATATATACACAGATCGGGAATTCAGTATCTTCAATCAACCGTTATCGGTGACACAAGCCGAACAACTGAGGTTGGCTATAAGCACATTAACAAGTTTTCGTGGATTGCCAAACTATGATTGGATTGAAGAGTTCATTGTCGATTTACAAAACCGTTTTCATCTTGTAGGGAGCAATGAAAGCTTAGTTGGATTCAGTCAAAACCAAGAGCTTACAGGCCTTAGGTTTTTAAGCCCTATAATTAATGCTGCCTTAAGCCATCAGGTGCTCAAGATTAATTATCACAACTATAAAAACGGAGGCCGTGACCTAATCTATATCCTGCACCCTTACTATCTGAAACAATACAACAACCGATGGTTCCTTTTTGGCAAGGATAACAAACACTTGGATAAGCTTAGCACTCTTGCCCTTGACCGCATTGTGGCTATTAAACTGGTTAAGAACATTGAGTTTGTACCTAATACAGATGTGGATTTTGAACATTACTTTGATAATATCGTAGGAGTGAGTGTGCCACGAGCAGGCACACCCACGCAGACGATTATAATGCGTACCAATGAGCATAGATGGCATTACATCATGTCTAAGCCCATCCATCTATCTCAAAAGATTGAAGACCGCAAGAAACACCTTTTCAGCATAAAAGTAGTTCCTACCCGTGAACTCGAACAACAAATCTTATCATTTGGCCCTGATTTAGAAGTGATATCACCAGCAGATTATAGGAACCAAATCAAGAAAAAAATTGAAGAGAGCCTAAAGAATTATGGAATGCAGAATGGTAGCACAACAAACGACTAGTTTTGCAATAAAAATGAAGTAAATATATCAATTATGGAAAGTACAGAAATTAAGAATCCACCTTTGCACGAGGGAACCTTTGAATACGCCGTAAATGGGTTTTATTATATGAATCCTCCATATCCTTTATGGATTTTTGGTGTTTTTTATCTTGCCAAGAAACACCTTCTTGCTGTAATTAATAATTATGACCTCACACATGAGAATATTCTAATTTGTGTTTTTCGACACCAAGTTGATGGGAAAGAAAAATCAAAATGGGATAACGAAGGTATTACACATCAATGTCTTGTTTTCAACCAAGGTCTGAATGAAGAAGAGGTTAAAGTGGTCAGCCAGCTCATTAAATATAGTCCATATAACTTCAAGAAAGACAATTCCTTAGATAATCGTCTTTGGGATCCGTCTTATCTTATGGAAATCGGCCAAATCTTTTCCGGTTTATCTCAATTGTGGTTCGATAAGAACTCAAGATATGCTTTTGATTATATTGTCTCTAAAGCGCAAAGTTGGAATCCGCGATATCTCGGAGAATTCTATCAGCCAGTTGAATTGACGCAATTGGTTTGTAAAATACTCAACCCAAAGCTAGGATCTTCTATTTACAATCCATATGCAGGCATGTGTTCATATGGCATGGAGCTGGATGACAATTTAAAGTATTGTGCTCAAGAGATGGATACAACGATATGTGCACTTGCCAAATTACGTCTTTGGATAACAAATAAGAAAGACTTTATATGTACGCAAGCTGATTCTATAAAAAATTGGGCAGGAGATAAGGGATTTGATTACATCATTGCCACCCCCCCATTTGGATCCACTATCAGTGGGGGTAAGACAGTTGAATCTGACTTTTTTTATCGTTCAGCGAAAGATTGCAACCATAAGGCAATTGGAGTTTATTCATTAAGCATCTGCTCTCGAGGAGAGGCTAGGATTAAATCCAAGGAGCTAGTCAAAGGCGACCTGATTGAAACAGTCATATTGCTTCCTCCAAACATATTTGCAACGACAGCCGTGACACCAGTCATTATCATTGTTAACAAAAACAAACGGCAAAAAGGGAAGATTCGTTTTATTAATGCCCAAAAAGAATTTGAAAAAGTCGGTTCAAAATCCAAACTTAACACAAATAGCATTACCGCTCTATATCATAGCGATAATGAAATAAACGGACTAGTAAAAGATGTTGAATTGGATGAAGTTATAAATAATAAATGTAACCTTTATCCAAAACTTTATTTGACCACCATTGCAGAACCGCCTCAAGGTTATACTGCACATCGAATAGGTGAATTTATAACGGGATATGCGTATGAGGATTCAACAAAAAAGCCAAAATTTGCACGCGTTGTAAATATGCGTCAAGCGAGAGAATTATCTGTCGATGGACAAGTTGAGGCCTCTTCTTTCACTTATACAGAATTTGATGATGTGATTTTGAAGTTTTATAAAAGAATAGTTACAACTGACTGTCTTCTTTTTAATAAGATTAATCCATCTTCATCTATTTATTTAGCAAATGAAGGCGAGGATGTGTTTGTGCCAAGAGGTGTTGTTGCAGTTAAAATTGATACCAATGCAATCAATCCTAAATATTTTATTTCTGAGTTATCAAAAGATTACCTTACTGAGCAATATGAACGTTTTGCTAGCTCTATATTCTCTATTGAGGATTTCAGCAAATGTGTTATCTTCGTCCCAGACGATGCAAAAAAACAACAAGAACTTGTTTTTGAAGCTCAAAAGTTACGATTAGAAAAGAGAAGAGACCAGCTAGAACTTGATAGAGAGAAGTTGTTGGTTGAATTCAAAATCGAACAACGGGAACGAAAGCATGCAATTTTACAAGTTCTTAACGATATCGTTCCTTCAATAAAAATCATTCGAAAGCACATCTTGAATCATCCTACAATCACCAAAGACGATATCATTTCACAAAGATATGGTACTACTCTTGAAGAATATTTGACATCCCTAACAAATTCTACCGATAGAGTTGTTGACATGGTTGGCAACTTGACAAGTACGGAAGAATTTGGTATTCCAGAAGATATTGATTTATATGAGTGGCTACCAAAGTACTGTGCACTGAAGAATGCTAATGAAACATATGAAGCAATATTTGAGAAAGATATAGAAGAACTTGAGGATGGAGAGGATCCTATTAAATGCATTGTTAACATATCTCCTCAAGATCTTGAACAAATGTTGGACAACTTATTTGCCAATGCTAAGCGCCATGGATTTGTTGACCCACAACGCAAGGATTACAAAATTCGTGTTATGCCAATGCCTATTTTTAGTGATTCTCCTAAAGCAGAAATTAATATCTTGAACAATGGTGAACCTGTATCAAAAAGTATCTCCATCGAAAAAATCTTCACATGGGGAGAAAGTAGTGGGAAGGGGTCTGGCATTGGATGTTGGCAAGTTAAAAAAATTGCAGAGCATTTCGATGGAGGGGTAACTTATAACGAGTATCCGGATGCCATTGATGGTTTTGTGTGTGAATTTAAAATAGTTTTACCTTTAATAGTTAAATAAAATGAAAATAGATGTTCTTTGGATTGATGATGACCCTAAACAAAGTTTTATTGATAGCGCTGATAATGAGGGCATTAATATAGAGGTTGCAACTAACGTTGACGACGGAATTAGCATGTGCCTTAATGGCGATAAGCTCTTTGATGCCATTATTCTTGATGCAAATTGTATATCTCATAACGATGGAACAACAGAGACTGATATTATAGCATTGAGTTATGCTTTGAGAAGAATTAGTGAAGAAAGGATCATTATTCCTTGGTTTGTTTATTCAGGTGGAGGATTTAAAGGCGAACAATATATCAATGTTCAAGTATCTGCTTATGAACGTTTCTACGATGCTCGCTTATGGTACAGAAAGCCAGCGGATATGGATGCCTTGTTCAATAAAATCAAGGAAGTTGTTAATGATTCCTCTAACCCTTGGAAACAACGTTATCCAGATCTTTTTGATTGGTATCCTAGACCAAGAGAACTTAAAGACATATTGGAGTTCATGTCTGAGGATAAATGTTTCAATTCAGATGTTTGTATTAGAATTCGTAAGGAATTGGAATGGCTTATGGACTACTTTTACGATTGTGGCATTTTGAGCACACCTATTGAAGGAAGTAAGTTAACGGATTGTGCAAGAAAACTGACGAATAAAAGCGTTCTTTCGAAAGAGAATATAGTCCCTCAGTATATACAACAATATTTACAAGCTCTTTGTGCTATAACCAATGATGGTTCACATCAAAAAGGGCATGCCCATTTAGACATCAAAAACGGAGATGCTCCTTATCTTATTAGATCTCTTGTTATGGGATTTCTCAATGTGTTATTTTGGGCTAAAAGCCTTCCTAGAGATGAGGAAGGAAGAAATGCGTTAAAGCAGAAAGTTCAAGAGGTCTTAAGGAAAGATACGGAGTCAAATCGACAGAGAGATAGTGCTATAGAACAAATAAAAAAAGAAATACTTTATTATCAAGGTGTTGTTGAACGAGATAACTATGGTAATTATCACTGTGACCTAATTGCTTTAAAAGGAAGTGATGCAGCTCAATATCTCGGGAAGACCGTTAGAGTAAAGCGTGTCATGGAAAACGAAAATCCTAAGACGAAAGAAGCCTATCCATATTTTGGATTGAAAGTTATTCCTTATGAGATTTCATGATACTGAAATCATCCTGAATTTTTTATAAAATCAATAATTAGTTTTGTTCTGCAGAATCACGACACAACAAATCACTACCTTTGCCGCATATTTAAGAGTTGATTGTTTAATCCATTAATATGGAAGTATGCGAAAACAAAGAATGAGTAGTGAATCTGCGTTCGTGGTCATTAAATACATAACATGTCTGAGGGGTCGACAGAACTCCCCAGATAAAGTGCGCCGACTTTTGTGGTCGCCTCTATCGATGCCTTTTATATGACACCGACTAGATTGGTCTGAGTGTGATTCCAATGACATCTGGGAGTTACAGCGGGGCCAAAATACGGATTTCCAACAACTACCATGAATTATTAACTTTATTAATTACTAATCTTATTGAAAATGAAGACAGTAAAGATTGAACAGTCTTATGCAACTTTTTTGTGTTGCCAAGTGTATCACAAGTTTGCTTATCGAAACGACCCTGATTTGTCCGAAGGCGAGGATATTCTTATCTTCGCTGAGCCCAATGTCGATTCTGTACATGACATTGAGATGAATGAATTCAATGCAATTGGCCTTGCAGAACATTTGCATGAGGCTTATCCTGAGAATGCCATCATCGGAACTGCGAAAGTGTCTAAAGTGACTCATAACACATGGACTACATACGATGGTCAAAAAGGAGAGAACTGGTGGATCGAAATTGAGGGTGCTGCTTTGTTCGAGCATTCAATCCCCGCATCAGCTCCAGAAGGTGATGTGTTCGAATATCACATTGATAGCCTCCCTGACATTTATCATCCAACAATCCCTGAGATGGAAATGGATGGTGATACTATTGTCATGCCTTGTAATAAGAAATTGTTTGATTCCATTGCTTCAGGAGAAGTGAAGGATCTTGTTCTATCTTTTGCTACACCCCTAGCTAGGCTGTTTCGTCAGATTCCAAACAGCATCTATTGTGAGAGCCTTGCCGGTTTGCCTTTCTATAGGGTAAACTATACCGTTATCATTGAAGGCTTCTTTAAGAAAATTCGTCTTACTCATGGTAATAAAACAATTACTCATGAGTTAATTGAGTGCTATCTTGATTCGCACGATAGCAGTGACCCAGAGTATGCGCCAGAGGATCTGGATGATGTGCTGTATGTTGAAGGGAGTTTTTTTGAACTTCAGAATCTTTATCTTGAGTGGAAGTAATCTCACAAAATGAAGTATATTTGTGGGCAAATTATCAATAAACGACAGATATATGAGGATATACTTTTCGCTTGATTATAATGGCTACTGCTACTTAAACTTCAAACAGCAGCCGCTCAGAATGGACACTAAGGTGGTTGACTTGACTGGCCTTATTGAGTGTCTAGAGTTGCGTGCCGGCATTCATCATGAAGAGATGTCTGTACAAAAGCGTATCGCCGCTTATTACGCAGCGTTCAAGTCATATGATAAGTGCCACCCGAATCATCCCCTGCATAATTCCTTTGAATTAGACGGATTGGGGACAGCGCAAGCTTGCCTTCAATGGAGGGATATGCTTGTCATGGCAGGGTGGAATGCAGAATCAACTATGCCAATAAGACGTCTTGAGGTGCTCCAGGGAGTTGAGAGCAACTTCAAAGCGCCATCATTGGGAGATCGCTTGTGGCACATCATAAAGGTGGTAAAGGACGGTTGTCAACTACCTCCCGCACTTGAGATTATCATTCCATGTGAACTGAAACTGTTTCCTCCAGAAGTGAAGACTTTACTTGACGCCTTGACACAAAGAGACGTTGATGTAAGTATTATGCCTTCAATGGAAACTGACAAAGAAAACAATTTGTCTGTTATTCGTCAGTTAATCGTCAACGGCGAAAAAGTAAAGGATGAACTTTACCCTAATGACGAATCGCTGCAGATCTGGAAGTTTGCAGACCTTCGTGATGCCCATAACTATTTGGCTATGGCAGAAGACACCTCTGCCGATGTTTGGATTGATGAGAACCATACGGCACTTGATTTACTCATGTCGGCAAATGGAAAACCCACATCAGGATCAGTTGCGCACAATGTCCCAAGCCAAGTATCCCAACTTCTGATTATAGGGTTGGGCCTCTTTGCTCGTCCACTTAATATCTCTACACTTATTGATTGGCTACAAGTTCCCTTGCACCCACTTCCTTGGGACTTCCGTCATGAACTGGTGAAGACCATCATCAACACTGGAGGTTATCATAACGATAATTGCATGGATCTCATTCAGCAACGAATGCACTCGGATAATGATTTCAAGGCCATTTTTGACAAGTTCATGCCTTCCTTGGATTCATCAGATGCATCGCTTGCAGAAATCGAGGGAAACAAGGAAACAATGGTTGATGTTCAGTCTATTCGTGAATATGTGGACAATCTGTTCTCTTGGGCTAAAAAAACAATTACGGCTCAAAAGAATCGACCTGTGCTCCTTGACCAGCTATTGACTGTTGTGGACCAAGCTGAATCACTGAGGACGCTACTTAACACTGAAGATAAAAATGAAATACCATTCAATCAAGTGAAAGAATGGATGGGCAGTTTGTCTTCATCACGCCCCGCTGTTGTCAGCCAGGCACAGAAAGGGTGCCAGGCAGTAGTGGCGACCCCTGCACAGATTATCGATACCGCACAGAGAACAATCTGGGTGGATTTTCAGGCAAAAGAACTTTCAATGCCGCGATATTCGTTCCTCTCGCTTAACGAGAAGAAACAACTTGCTATGCACGGCATAGAGCTCTGGAGTGAAGAAAATGAGCTTCAGTATCATCAACAGATGCTGAAGCAGGCTTTCACGCTTACTTCGGACAAACTTATTCTTGTCTGCTGCGAACGCGACGGGAATAATCCACTCTCGAAGCATCAGTTCCTAGTCATGATGGAAAACACATTTAAATCACTGGATTCCATTACTAAGTTGCCAGAATTGCCGAATGACATCTACGAAAACTGTGAGAAAGTTGACAATGTTTATAAGGATGCAACACACATCGAGCTGACCAATCCTGAACTTATTGACTGGAGGCAGCATGAAAGTGCCACGTCTCTCGAGAAACTAATTCAGTACCCGTTTGATTATGCGATGGAATACCTGGCAAAAATCAAGAGTAGTGGAATTGAGGAGCTCAAGGACATAAGTCGTACACAAGGTTTGGTGGCACATGCCGTGATAGCACAGCTGTTCTCTCCAAGAGAAGGCGAAAGCAGTGTCGGATTCAAGGAGCTGAAAAATCGTTATGATAACGAGTTCGCTTCTGCGTTCAACAAGCAGATTTTGGCGACTGGTGCTATCTTGTTGATGGATGAGAACAGGGTGGAGGCCCAGATTCTCCACGAAAAACTGAAGGAATCCATCCTCGTCCTCATTGATGTCATTCAGAAGAATGGCTTGAAGGTTCTTACATGCGAGAAAGAATTACTTGAGGACATAGGCCTAGGCCACACTAATGATGGCGAGAGCGGCCAAACCGTGCCTGTGCTGGCCAAGGGTGTCATCGATATGATTTTAGCTGATGATGAAGGTAATAACTATATCTTTGATCTGAAATGGACCCGTTCCAACAGCAAGCACAAGAAGCTTTTGGAGGAAAATCATTCCGTTCAGCTAGCACTCTATAAGCGAATGTTGGAGGAATCCATGGACGGGGTTGCAGGTGTGGCGTATTTCGCTATGCCTCAGAACCACCTTTTCAGCACTTTACCCTTTGTTGGAAACCATTGCAAGCAAGTTGAAATCAAGGAGAACGAGAACGCAGATGTATTTAGCCAAATAGTTAATAGCTATAAATACCGCATAGGTCAAATCTCAGAAGGCTATATTGAGATGGCTGAAGATTTGGTAATCAAACCATCTCAAAATGGAAGAGGTGCGGCCAACTATCAACTTCCTTACTTCTTAGACACGGAGAATAAGGGTCTTCTTCCTTTGACACTTTCAAACCGTCAAAAGGCGTCAAATCTTTTCAGTAATTACAAATTCTTTAAAAGTCAAGACTAATGAAAAACGTAACTTATATCAGTGCTGGTGCAGGAACCGGAAAGACCTATAGGCTTACCCACTTGCTTTCGGACCATATTAAGGGGTATACCATTGACAAAGATGGTGTGCGTACTGATTTGGAAAAGGTTAACCCAGAGCAAGTAATACTTACCACATTCACCATTAAAGCCGCTCATGAATTCCGCGAGCGGGCTAAAGGTGTGCTTTATAGTGAAGGCCTTTACAATGAAGCCAGCCGTCTTGACTTGGCTCGGATCGGAACTGTCCACTCCATCTGCTTGTTGTTTGTCAAAAAGTATTGGTATGCTATAAATTTGAGCCCGGCTTTAAATGTCATCAGTGATGAGTCCCGAGATTTCTTCATTGGTCAATCATTGGCAGGTCTGCCTACCAATGAGGAAATCAGAAAGCTCAATGCCTTCCGAGACCAGTTTGAAGTGGTTAGTTCTTTAGATCCCAATGACCCTTCGAGCCCCAAGTTGCCTGATTATGGTTTTTGGAAAAGGGATCTGACAGACATTATCAAGAAAGCCGAGACGTTTGACATCTCAGATTTCGATGCGAGCAGAATCTTCTCAAAAAAACAGGTGGGACTATACTATTCCGAAACCGTTGTGCCTTCAGAAGCTAATGTCATCAATGTGCTGAATGAGTTATGTAAGGCAATAAATGACTTTAGACCTCGAAATGAGGAAAAAAGGCAAGAGAAAGCAATACGTCTGAATGCACTCGCAGATCAGATACAGCATTATTCAACTCTACGTTATCCATTAACTGAAGACGAATGGCTGCGATTAAATGACATAATTGCTGATCATGTTAAATTCAGGGCATGCGATGCCGCATCTGCATTTGTTGAACAGTATTTCGCAACCAAAACCATTAATGATGTCCAGAATGAATATATCGACACTCTTTTCGGCCTGGCAGAAAGATGGCGTAACTTGTATGCAAAATACAAGAGAGACAACCATGTCATCGATTATGATGATATGGAGAAATATATGCTTCAACTTCTTGATATTCCCGATGTTCAGCAAGAGATCCGTGAGTCTTACAAATTCCTCTTTGTTGATGAGTTCCAGGATTGCTCGCCCATTCAAGTAAAAATATTTGACAAACTGTCAGACTTGATGGAGCACAGCTATTGGGTAGGAGATTATAAACAATCCATTTATGGCTTTCGGGGTTCAGACATTGAACTTGTGAAAGCTATAACCGACAAGATT
>Ga0247611_10010159_pt1 | contig 11117 bp, 20 predicted proteins | sample 177DNAGHGhighgp2_FD_192422 | JGI IMG/M metagenome (GOLD analysis project Ga0247611, IMG submission 192422) | Sheep rumen microbial communities from Palmerston North, Manawatu-Wanganui, New Zealand - 1770 DNA GHGhigh gp2 | ecosystem: Host-associated > Mammals > Digestive system > Stomach > Rumen... | reverse complement strand
TTATAAGTGGCTTCCAATGGACACTCGGTGGTAATTATGCTTCACCAACAAACACTATTGGAATAAACGAAAATCAAGGTATCTATGCTAGAAAAATACTAACTAAGGTCATCGGTATCGGTCGCAAACAGTAAGAGGAGAAAAGTTTATGAGTGAAAACATACAAAGTATCGCAAACGGAAGTTTTGTATTAGGCAACACAAGTGCCACAACTTATCAGGCAGGTCCAGGTATTTCCATTACACAGCCATCGGAAGGAATTGTAAGGATTTCCAACGATGAGACCGTGCTGTGGGACACTATAACACCTCAGGTGACTGCTACTACTACATTTGATTTAAGTGAGTCTTTCTTAAACTTTGAATATATTAAGGTTTTCTACCAAAACAGTTTTGGTGGTGCTGGGGCTTTTATGAATTCAGTAGAAGCTCTAATTCCTAATGAAACCAGTGAGTTGGAAATACCTACTGTATTTCCTTGTGGTTCTGATACTGCAGGTCAATCTTTTGATAGAAATATATTTTCTTTCACTTCAGCAGACCCAGCGAAAGTCACAGTTAAAGCTGCTGGTTCAAGAGTAAATGTATCAACCACAGGATCTTCTCTTGGTTGTGCCAACTATGCAAGTAGAGGAGTTCGTTTGTTAAGAATTGTTGGTAGAAATCGCAAGTCTAACGCATAGGAGAACGCATAATGAGTGAAATTAACGCAATCGCAACAAATAATTATTTACTAGCCACTCAGCAAGAAGTATCGCATGACAATACACTCTCAGGAAATGGAACTGTGGAGAGTCCGTTGGGAGTTGTAAATCCATTACCTTATCCTATTGAGTTTGTTGGAACATCAGGTGAAGCCACAGGAACAAATATTTTATATGTAGTCACAGGTACTGGAGAATAATATGAGTTTGTTCTTAAATGGTGTAGAAACTAACACAGTAATGTGGAATGGTGTTGAAACCACTGGTGTGTGGAATGGTGAAGTTGTATGGGGAGTACCACCATTTAAAACCTTAACACTTTATCACAGTGAAGGTGGTACATTGACTGCTAATACTTTGACTGGTTACCCTGGTGATGTTGTTAATTTGACTACAGCTTACAACACTTATTGGAGATTCAGTGGTTATCAACTTACAGGCGATGGTGAACTTGCTAACAATGCTTACACATTTGGTACAGAAGATGCTACTATTTGTGCTTGCTACAAAGTAAATGCTTTTACTGCTAGTGGTGGATGGGAGAAAGGCTCAAATGTTAATTGTACAACTGCTGGAAGAGATGTATATACAACTGCTAATGTTCCTGCTAAATATGCCATAGTTTCATATCATACTTCAAATGTTCCTACCGCTTGGTATAACACTTCAAATCGTTGGAAAGTGACATCTACTGTATCTGGTTATAATATAACACTTAACCCTAAAATGCAATTTAATACTTCTTCAAGACATGGCGGTAATGCTTCTAATGCTCATGGTGGATGGGTGACAGCGGTAAGTTTAATAGGTTCTACAGCAACACAACAAGGAACTTATGCTAATAATTCAAACACTGATGGTGTTAAAACTTACAATTATAGCAAATCTTTTACTTCAAATACTACAGGTGTAAACTATGGTATTTCAGCACACTTATCTGCTAGAAGTACAAGAGTTTCAACTAATAATTATCCTGGTTATGCTAATTATATCGCTACTGGTACCACAGGTACATGGACTGCTACTGGTTACGCACCATAAGGAGAAATGTTATATGGAAGATTTCGTACAAAATCTAATATCACAAGGTCCCTGGGGAATAGTCTCAGGTGCCATTGTGTACCTTATAGTCTTTTTCCAAAGAAACAGCACGAAAAAAGAACGAGATGCGGATTCCGAACAAATGAAAACTAGAATCGCTTTGTTGGAAAATGAAATGAATCGTTTGAAAGACTTGGACTTGGAAGCGAAACTAGCACAAATTTTAACTGATTTGGCCTGGTTAAAGGACAGAATGAAATAAAAAGAAAACCCGAGGAAGTTACTCGGGTTTTCTTTCATTATAGGAAAATAATATGAATAGAGATTATGTTATATGTATAACTAACCTTTCCTGCGAACCAAATACTTTTGAAACCAGTCTTTCAAATCATATTCTTTCCCGCTTGACTCACACCTAAACATGTATTCCAATGCCGAGTAATAGGCTTTTTTGTTGTTGGTGAATGTGATACCGAGTTCGTCTTTAAGTTGTTTGGCATGGTTGCCACGAAGGTCCTGGTTCAAACACAAGTTTAAATTGTATTCTCTACCAAGTTCGTCGGCTTTCCTATAAGCGGAATTGTAGTTGTAGCCGAAACAAGTCGCTATGGCATCGGCACATTCTTGTTTCACTAACAACACCATTGGATTTGACTCGCTTTCTTCTAGCAGGCGTTCATAGATTCTTTCTAAACTGATTCCTTTTGTGTATCGTCTGGTCATTCTAAAAAACACTCCATTGTGTTTGGCTCTCGTTTAACTGTTATACAGGTCCAATCTGGGCACTGTTTAATTTGTTCTAGACTGTTTAGCCATATCTTATAATACCATTCAAGCCTATCCTGTTTCTTAAAATCTCGTTTGTATCTATTGCTCTCGGCTCTGTTTGCTTTAATATCTTCTAGACTTAGTTCAAAATTAACAATGATTAGTTCACAGTTAGGCAATAATTCTCGGTATCGTTGAAATGTTTTGAAACTATTATTAGTTTGGACTAAACAGACCTTCTCGCCTGGACATTTAAGCACCAAAGTAGCCAAGTATTCAGTCAAATCTCCGTTTCTATCGTCATTGTATTTTGCCTCATCGCTCTCTATTATGTTCTCAGGTGCGAAGTTTTTAACTGCCCAAGTAGATTTTCCGCTAAAAGGACATCCATTTGTTAGATAAATCGTTTTCATAAACTATATATGCTGACCCAAGGAGCAGTTAAGTGCCAAAGTACGCAGTGAAAGTTGTGAATACAGTGTGAACAAGTTGTGGATAAGTGTAATCTGAGCGAATGTAAACAAAATTTTACCAGTTTTTTGTGAAAAATCTATTGACGATACTGAAGAAATAATCTATATTTACCTTGTAAACGAAACAACAACCACTAACAAAGAGGTACAAATATGGCAAACGAAAAGACACTCACTTTCACTCTCCCCAATGGCATTAAGATGACAAAGACCCGCGTTCGTAAGAATGCTTCTGGCAAATTTCTCTATGAAAAGAAGGACCAATTTTCCAATGAATCTTCCTGGGTTATTATTGCCAAAGAACGTAGCCCAAAGACCTGGGAAATTCTTAACAAGAAATGGGGTGTGTAAACAACAATTTACAAAACTTACTCTAGCCAAACTGAAAAACATTAACTATATTATAACTATCAAACAAGAAACAACTAACCAAAGAGGTAAAACTATGAAAAAGACTATCACTACAAAGCAATTCCACAAGACTCTCAAAAATCGCGGTGCATCCAAAGAAGAAATTAAGCAAATGGATAATCTGGTGAACGATATTGCTAATATGCTCGGAAACTTCAAAATCGCTGATCGTTTCAAACTCTAATTGTAAACAGGAGATAACACTATGAACAAATATCCAGTTTTCACCGACGATTATATGAATGAATATAACCAAATGAGCAAAGAAGAAAGAAAGAACTGTGGAGCTGTGTGGACTCCGCCGGAAATCATTAGCCAAATGATGGCTGACTTTCCTGAAGAAGACTGGGCTAACCCTACAAAGACTATGTTGGACCCGACCTGTGGAACTGGAAATATCATTGTGTGTATGATTCTTAACAAACTGTATCATGGTGTTAGTCCGTATATGGCAGTTAAGAATACCTATGGTGTAGAACTTCTACAAAAGAATGTGGAAATTTGCCGTAATCGTGTATGTAAGATTGTTGGCGAAAAATACAGAAAGATTGTGGAACACAATATAGTTTGCTCCAACATTTTCAAATGGAATCTTGAAGCATGGCGTCCTTATACCAAGAAAGAACTGGAAGAACTGGCTAAAAAGGACCCAAGTATGAAGAAATATCTATTGTAACCAAAATTTTACACAAAAATGTGCCAAAATGGGTTGACAACTACTGAGAAATTGGCTATATTATAACCATAAACGAAACAACCACTAACAAAAGAGGTGAAACTATGAACAACAACAACCGACTCTTTGAAATTGCTATCATTGGATGCGATACTGAACTTAGAACTTCTCCCATCAAAGAAAACGAAATCGTTATTGAAATGAAATGTAATCAAAAGTTTACTATGGACTATGTTATGGAAATTCTCAAAGAACTACGTGGAGATAAGAAATTTATGGAAAATCTTCACAAGCAGGACCTTTGGGATGGTTGTAGCATTGAATTGGAACACAGAAAGAAGAAATTCACCCTGAATTTTGTGGATGCTATCCGTTTTGAAGAAATTATTAAGGGGGTTTAATATGGATATGACCAAATATCTCAAGGGTTTTATTGACCTAGATGCCACTGGTGAAGAACGAACAAAACTGGTGAATGTAAACGAAAAATTACACAAAAATGTGGAAAAACCCATTGACAAACCCTCAAATAATTGCTATATTAATGGTACAAACGAAACGAAAACAACTAACTCAAAACAGGAGACTAAAACTATGAAGAAGAACACCAACAAACTCATTACTGAACTTGACAACACTATGCTCACCTCTAATGTTGCCCAACTAACCGACGCAGTTAACAAGATTTTGGCTCGTCTTGATGCTCTTGAAGCCAAGAATGTTGCCCCGAAGCATGAATTTAAGAAACTGCGTGAAACTGCCGAAGAAGTCAAGAAAGAAACCAAGAAGGTTGCCCCGAAGAAGAAGGTCATTAATAAGGCTAACAATGAGCAAAAGGCGGAAATCGTGAAACTGCAAAAGAGGGCACAAAAAGCAAAGAAGTCTCTCACAAAGAAGCAGCTCGCACAGTACACTCGTATGTGGCATGCCAAGTGGCAAGAAATCAATAAGACCATTGACATTAATGATAAAGCAGCTCGCTCTCTCGCATTTGCCAAGGGCCGTATCTCTTGCTTGAAGAAGGCTAGAACATACTAATTAACAGGAGAAATGAATATGGCTATGGAATCGTGGTATACTGAACGAGACCCAAAAACTGGTAAAATCGTTTGGAAAAGACTTTAACAAACTAACTGGCAGTTCTGAAACGCAAATCCACCAACTGGTGCCTGAAAGATCTGCGACTGCCGAAACTTTACTCCTTATCAATCAAACCACCCTGGGCAACTTGGGTGGTTTTTCGCAGTTTATACATATTGTATAACCTTTCATTTTGAACCCATTGGTTGTGACGAACCAATGGGTTTTTTCTATGCCCACTGCGCAGGACTGGTGCCAAGGAGACGGTCCTTATCAAAAATAGTAGTGGTGTAGCACCAAAAATACTGCCATTTGTACGTCAAATACTGCGTTTCTATGCGTATATGCGAATATACGCAAATATGACGTTCAAATTTAAACAAAAATTTACAATTTGGGGTTGACAAATGTTTCTAAATTTTTACATTGTATAGTGAAATGTGCGAAAAATCGCAGTTTTGATTGAATAAAATCTACTTCGTAACTTCGTACTTCGCTACTTTCACATATACATACAATAGAAATTTGGTCATCTTTCGCTTTAGACCGCATTTTGAGTTTATACATATATTATATGAGTATTCGTTCATATAATTTTCCTTGTAGATAATAAAAATGGGTTTTCGTAGCGAAAGACGAAAACCCATTTTTCGTACACATAAACAAAAAGGAAAATCAATGACACGAATAAAAGATGGTGAAAAACCATTGTATTTCTATCGGTCTATACAAAAATTATAAAAAAGACCGAGATTTCTTAAATTACATTCAAATTAACAAAGCATTGTGCTTGCCATTGTTAAATAGCGATGGCGAGGTTAGAGGTTTCATTCCCTACGAATTATACGATGGGGTGATTAGAGATGCAGTAGATAAGTCGTTAGCCAAAGACAAAGAATATAAAGAACTATACGATTATTGTATGGTTAAACAAGGCGAAGACGAATTTCCATATTTCAATGCGAATCGTTGTGTGAGTAAACTAAACGATTTTCTCAAGCAAATTAAGCAAGAAGAATATGAAGAAGAACAAGCAGAAACCGAAGAAAACACAATAGATTTCTTAAACAATGTATTTGGAGAATAATATGACGATTAAAATAAATTACAAAACAAAACATTCCATAAAAGAATTGGAAGCAGCACTTAATGACTTACAGACTGCAAAACAACAAATTGAATCATTTCAAAATTGGCAGTTAGCAACATCATTAGAGTTCTTTGATATAAAAGATGTTAAGTTTGAATACCCAAAACAAATTTCACAGGTCTTTGCCGAATTGAACAAACAACTAGGACATTTCGTTAAACGGAGATGAAGCAGTTGAATTCTTACAACATTTCATTGACGAAAAGAACGAATACAAACAAGCCAAAATTGACGAAAGCAAAAACCTAATTGTAAACGGTCCAAAATACACCACAGAAGCATTATCTTATTCTAAACAATCGGTAGATTTAAGAGATGAAATTTTGAAGATTAACTCAAAGGACATTAATTTGTTCCAAAACTTCAAGATGTGTGGTGAACAGCTCGTTTTGGTTGATGGAACGGATACCGAACTATTAACAGAAGATTTGAAAGGAACAGTTTATATTCCAAATAATTTGTTCATAAAGGGGAACATAGCAGATAGAGTTCAAAGAACATTTATGGATAAAATGGGAATGTATTATAAGAGTTTTAGTAAATTCTTGACTGAACTTGATGTTAATACGATTGATGTTGATACAGTTAATGGAATTGTTGAAACACCCATTGAAGATTTTATACAAACAGAATTACCAACAACATTCATTAAATACTATGGTGTTCAAGCTGTGTATAAATCTTGGAATGATTCAAAAGGAAAACAACACAAATTGTTAGACCATTTTGAATTAAAGAGAAATTCACGAATTGATAGTTTTGATGAAATCTTTAACTATACGATTGAGAATTGGAAGAAGTTCAAGAGATGTATTCAAGGTCAAAACAGATTTTTGGCTTGGTCAAATGATTCACAAGAAATAGCAGTATCACATTGGTTTCCTGAAGAAATTAAAGAGATGCCAAAACCTTGGGAAGAATTTATTAAAGAAAAGATGAATGCTCATTTTGCTATGAGACTCATTACTTACTTGGGTATGTGTATGGATGCCACAAACACTACACAACAGTATTTAATTATTTCGGACAAAGGTGGTACAGGTAAAGGTGTTATGGCTAGAGCATTGGAAAGTGTATTGCCTAAAGGTTCTCTAGCACCATTGGATGAAAACTCATTGGCAGACTCTAATGAATTTGGTTTGAGTGGTATTAAAGTTTGGAATAGCCATATTTCATTGATGGAAGAATACAAGACTAACAACCTTCAATCAAATAGAGCAAAGAAATTTATTGCCAACAACCCAATGGACTTGAATGTTAAGGGTAGAAACTTCGTTCACTGGGAACCTTATAACCACAAACTAATTGTATTCTCAAACACTGGTGCTATAATTAAAGACTATGCGAATAGACGCAGAGCCATTCCACTAGCATTTGAAAACAAATATGTTTGGACCGAAGAAAAAGCAAATAAACTAAAAGAAACTGCTAAAGATTTCTTGAACTATTGCTATACAAACTATAAGAAATGCCCAATGTTGGTTAATGGGAACTATTTTGTTCTTTCAAAAGAAGATGAAGATTTGTTCTTAAAACAACAACTTACAGAAAAAGACGAAGAAATTTTGAGTAAACGAGCATTCAATGAAGATTTGTTGAAAGATTACTTCAAGACCGACGAATATAGTGGTACAGAAGAATACTGCGACTATGAAAATGTTTTCAATGAATTGTTTGAATATGACAAATCGGCTTTCTTATCTTCAAAGACTGTTCAAGAAAAGATTAAGGTCTATTGTAGCGAAAACAAAGAATACATTGAATCATTCGGTTTGATTGAAAAGAAAACGGACTATGAGATTAACCGCCAAAGCAAACAATGGTGGAAATGGACCGAGTTCTTGAAATCAAAGAACATTACAAACAAAGTTAAAAAAGTTAATAACTCAAATACCTATGGATATGTGGGTATGAAACTCAAATAAGGTAATGTAGGTAATGTAGAGTAATGTAGTCTGGTACCAGACTACATTACCTGCTTTTTTACGATTTTGCCCATTTTTATGCCATTTTTTGCTATATTTTATATGTTTTTAGTATATTAGTATCAATGGTAATGTAGTAATGTAGTCTATGAAACTCTATATAATGAATCTAAAAGATATAATAGTCCAAAATCCATCTATACAACATAATAGTGAGTTGAGCAGACTACATTACTACATTACCTGGTAAAAAATGGCGAATCCTGAGCAAAAACGCCAAAAAAAGTAATGTAGACTACATTACCACTACATTACCACTACATTACCATATACAAATTAAAAGGAAGATTATGAAGATATACTCTGATAGATATAATTTCGGACAATGTTTAATGCCAGGTTGGGAATTTGAAGTTCTTAACGAAATGAAGAATGACAAAGACAGAACCGCATTAAATTGTTCACAACATACAAGATTTCTATTTGAAATGGATGATACACCACTTGACGAACAAATTAAGATTATCAAGAATCTTACAAACATTTTGGTTCGTGTGGTTTATAGCGGTTCAAAATCATATCACTGCATAGTTGAATTTGACCCAAAATACGAAAAACAATGTGAGAATATGTACCGAGAGATATGGGATTACATTAACACAAACTATTTTCAAAGTTTGGCAGACGAAATGTGTGCGAATCCAAACAGATTAACACGAACACCAAATGTAAAACGAGCCGACTCGGGAAAGAAACAAGAATTGATATTCAAACACAACAGAAACTATTATCCTTTCGCCAAGGAGGCACTACGCTGGGCAAAACAGGAGAAGGACAATAAAACACTCAAACTATTTTTTAACCCCCCTAGACCCATTCGTACGTCAAATAAAAACAATGGTAGAGCCATGAATAAAGAGAATGTAAAATACTATTTGAATACACCTTTTCCATTACAGCATGGAAATGGAAACAGTAGTTCTAGTTTGTTTAGTGCTATGAGTACTTGCTTTTATATGGGCGACCAACAAACTCTTGATGCTGTTATAGCCAAAGCCAAAAGTGAAGGTTGGACAGATAAAGAAATACAACATAATATGAACAATATAACAAAGGGAAAATAATATGGAAGAAATGATTGAAGAACAATTAACGAATGTAATGATTTGGCTTGAATCATTAGAGAATGAATCGTACATTGATGATGACAAAATAATTGAACGATTTAGAAATGCTGATATGGAGTGGAGAGCATACACAACAAGAGAAGATGTACCTAGAGATACACCATATCCAGGTGGACACTTGACTATTTCAAGAGCATTGGGTATTGCGTTAATGGAATATAGACCAGGCAGACCAGCTTGGGAATGGATAGACCTTCAAGGCATATACAACGATTTGTATAGATGTTTAGACATTTATAGAGATAGCGAACTTATGAAAAAGAACTTGAATGACTACGAAATGAGAAAGATTAGAACAGACTTTGAATAAGTTCACTAACACGAAAGACTGGGCTTAACCGCCCTTTCTTTTCTATATTCATACATAAAATAAAATAGTATAAGGACCGATAAAATGAACGAATACACACAAGAACAACAAGATATGATTGATGCCGCTAGTGATTTGTACGAAGATGGTAGCAGCGATAAAGCAATAGCGATGGGACTCACTCAAGGAGACCGGTTGGTGGGGTAATGTGCTTGCCACAGACCATTATGAATCACCACGAAACGATTTGGCTTCCGACTTCCACGATTTCTGTGCTTTGAATAGTTTGGATAGAACAGATATTAAGAGTGCCGAGTATTTCTTAAAAGAATTGAAAGCAGAACAAAAGATGAAGGACATTCAATATGATTTTAGATAAACTTAAAGAAAGATACAGAAACAAACAAATTAAGAATCATTCCGAAATTTTAGTGAAAGAATTTGATACTCATTTAATGAGAATTCAGTTTATGCCTAACCAAAAGAGATTGTATTCATTACAACTTGAATTTTTCAAACGAAAATTGGAACAAATGATACCTGAACATGCTTATAGATGTTATAGAAAATTAGAAACAGTGTGTAGAGTATGTGATTTGGAATTACCCATTAGTTTGTTAGAATTGAAGAACCTAAAAGATTATAGAGTAGAACAAATGTTAAACGATTTGAATAAGGATTTTGAATAATGAGTACAGGGAAATATAAAAAGTCCAAGCAACACCGAGAAAACTTGAGCAAAGCACTTAAAGAGTATTGGTCTGATGAAACTAGACATGACGAATGGACCGAGAAAATTCAAGAAGGCATAAACGATTATTGGGAGAACAAATCCGATGACGAGTTTGTGCTTGGACGTCGTATAAGACAAAAGATTGATGGAATCCGAGATAAAGAAGGATATAGAGAGTACCAACGGAGAATATCAAAAGAAATTTCGTGAAGCCCATCCTCGGATATTATGCGTGGATGCGACAGCGAAAAGAAGGAAAAACAGACCTAAACTATGAGATGTGGCAATATTTTAAGAAATGGAGAAAAGCATAATGAACAGTGAGAAATACGAGAAATTACAGAATGACTTCTTTGAAAGATTGGAACATACGCATACCATTGGAGAGATTAAACTTCTAGTACAATGGTTCAAAGAAGAAAAGAAGAAGTTAGAAAGTGAAAAGGAAGAAACCGATGATTAGCCTTATAGCTTGTGCGAAAAATGAGAAGCCATACCTTTCGGAATGGCTTTCTTATCATTTGAACTTAGGTTTTGATAAAATTATGTTGTTTGATAATGGTGGTAATGGCGAACTCAAATCCGAAGGTAAAGTTGAAGTGTACGATGCTCCAGGTGATAGAATACAGCTCCAAAGTTATGCTTTTGCTTTATCCCAAA
>Ga0247611_10010158_pt1 | contig 11118 bp, 9 predicted proteins | sample 177DNAGHGhighgp2_FD_192422 | JGI IMG/M metagenome (GOLD analysis project Ga0247611, IMG submission 192422) | Sheep rumen microbial communities from Palmerston North, Manawatu-Wanganui, New Zealand - 1770 DNA GHGhigh gp2 | ecosystem: Host-associated > Mammals > Digestive system > Stomach > Rumen ... | reverse complement strand
CCGAGCCGAATGCAATCGATGCATCCGAACCCATCGAAGAACCCGCGCCGATTGTTATGCCAGAGCCCTCCCCCGCGCCGGCAGTGGAACCTGCGCCGACGCCCGTCAAGGCGGAAACGCCCGTGCTCGCAACGGATACGCGCTCTTTGATGACGACCGCGGGATATATCTTCACAACGCTGTTGTTTGCGATCCCCGTCGTCGGTCTCGTGTTCATGATCATCTGGGGCTGCGGCAAGACGAAGAACATCTCGCGCAAGCGGTTCTCCCTCGCCTGCCTCATCATGCGGCTGATCTGCTACGTTGTCGTGCTCGCAGTCGCGGTATTCATGCTGATCTGCTTCTCGGGCAAGTTCCCGATCTTGACCGAAGCGCTCGCAAAATTCTTTGCGTAAAAACATAAAGCCTCCCTGCCGGGAGGCTTTTTTCGTATTCGGAAGATGCCTTTTTATTCGGCATCTTCCCTGTGGCCGACAAAAAAGACGGACCGAAGTCCGTCTTTTTGATTCTGAGATGCAATTATTTGATTTCGCAGGTTGCGCCGACTTCCTTGAACGCGGCAACGAGCTTCTCTGCGTCTTCCTTGGAGATGCCTTCCTTGACGGCCTTGGGCGCGTTGTCGACAACTTCCTTGGCTTCCTTGAGGCCGAGGCCGGTCTGCTCACGGACGACCTTGATGACCTTGATCTTCTCCGGTCCGATGTCCTTCAGGATGACGTCGAACTCGGTCTTCTCTTCGACTTCTTCAGCTGCGGCTGCGGGGCCTGCGACTGCGACTGCGGTTGCTGCTGCGGACACGCCAAACTCCTCTTCGAGAGCCTTAACGAGTTCGTGGAGTTCCAAAACGGACATTGCCTTGATGTCGGCGATCAGTTGTTCCTTATTCATGATATTTCTCCTTTAAAAATTTAATTTTTTGGTTTGTACGGCTGTGCCGTTTCGGTTGTTATGCCTCCGCGGATTCGGCGGCGTTGGGATCGAGCTTCTTTGCGATCTGGTCGAGCACGATTGCAAGACCGGAGATCGGCGACATCATGCTGCCCAGCATACGGGCAATGAGCACTTCGCGGCTCGGCAGATCTGCGATTGCTTCGACTTCCGCCGGCGAGCTGACCTTACCTTCCACGATACCGCCCTTGAATTCGCACTTCTTCGCCTTCTTGATGAAGTTCTTGAGAATTCTTGCAGGGGCTACCGCATCCTCGTAACCGAATGCGAACGCATTGGTGCCGTGAAGCATATCGTCTGCACCTTCGAGTCCGAGCTGATCAAAAGCACGGCGGACACAGTGGTTCTTCAGAACGACGTACTCAACGTTTTCCTTGCGCATTTCGGCACGCAGCGCGGTATCCTCGGCGACGGTCAGACCGCGATAATCGAACAGGATCACAGACTTCGCCTGCTTGACTTTGTCCGCAACCTCCGCGACTTTTGCAGCCTTCATTTCGAGAATCTTTGCATTTGCCATGGTTGCACCTCCTTGTAACGTGAAAAGCCCTCCGTCGCAGAACGGAGGACTCGAAAACAAAAGGCGCTTTCTTGTCTACCTCGGCAGGATTTACACGCGAATGCGACACCGGCTGTCTTTGGCGACGGAACTTAACCTTGGTTATAATACACGCTCTTCATCGGTTTGTCAAGCGTTTTTTTCAGATTTTTCGGGGTTTTTCCGCTTACCGGATAAATCCGAGATAGAAATCCAGCGCGTTATAGAGCATGTCGCCCGAGCAGACGTGCACGGCGGCGTCGGTCGAGGAAACCGACGCGTCCGCGTACAGATCGCGCGCCTTGGTGAGAACGAGCACGGGCACGATCTCGTATCCGTCGCCGAAGATCACGTCGAGGTATTCGCAGTACTTCGCGCACTGATCGACCTCTTCCTGCTCGATCTTGTCCTTCATCTTGAATTCGAGCGAAAACACGTGCCGCCGCGTGACGAGCAGGACGTCGGCGTAGATGCGGATGTGCTTTGACTTTTTGATGCGCAGTTCAAAGACGATCTCCCAATCGTTCGAAAGCTTTTCGGGATAGCCGAACTCTTTCAGATCACGGAACAGATTCCGCATCGTTTCGCGCGCGTCGGAAAACGAATGGAACAGGCCGCGCGTGTCGTTCAGATTCCGCCCGACGTTTTCGCAGCCAAGTTTCAAAAGCGCCAGAAAGCGCGCCTCGTCCATGTCGAGAAACTCTTTGACCGAGGAATAGAACCCCGAAAACTCCGCAAGCCCGTAGTGCGGGCGCGTCTGCGGGATCTGCCCGTGCCAGCGATATTCTTCGTCCTGCCAGCACAGTTCCTTCATAAACGGCGACGCGTACAGAAAATGATTGACCGTCGACGGGTCCGCGCGAAGCGTGCGTGCGATCTCTTTCGCCCTTACGCCGTCTTCGCTTTGACAGATGCATTGATAGATTCCCCGTTCGATCGGATCGATCCTTGCCACGCGCATTCCTCCCCGTTTTTCCGTATTGTATCACGCGCCGCGGCGCATCGCAAGGGCACATTTTCTTTACAAGATGTTGCCTTTTCGCTTGTATTTCGGCACAAGATATAGTACAATAAAGAAAAAGCGACGGAGGCGGCTATGCGCGTATACGGGACCGAAGAGCATCATGCAGCGGGCGGCAACGGGACGTTCTATTTGATGAAAGCGGAGGATGCGCTGGATTCGCTTTGCGAACGATACGAAAACGGCGTGCGGCTGATCTATCTGGACCCGCCGTTTCGCACCGGCGAATCGTTCAAGATGCGGATCGGCAAGGGCAAGCAGGCGCAGACCGTCGTTCTTTACGAGGACAAACTGGACGAAGCGAGTTACCTCAAGTGGCTCGAACGCATCTTAAGGGGCTGCCATCGGCTTTTGGATCCGCAGGGTTCGATCTATCTGCACCTCGACTACCGCATGTCGCACAAGGCGCGCATCCTGCTCGACGAGATCTTCGGCGCATCGAACTTCATGAACGAAATCGTCTGGGCGTACCGCTCCGGCGGACGCGCCACGCGCTGCTATCCGCGCAAGCACGATACGATCCTCTTTTACCGCAAATCGAAAAAGGTTTATTTCAACATCAAGGCCGTCGGCACGCCCCGCGGCCCCGAACGCCGCAATCACATGAAGCGGTTCATTGACGAGGACGGACGCATCGGCTTTTCGATCCGCTCGAACGGCAAGACTTATACCTACTATGAGGATTCGCTGATCTACCCCTCCGATGTGTGGTCGGACATTGAACATTTGCAGCAGAAGGACCGCGAGCGCACGGGATTTCTGACGCAAAAACCCGAGGCGCTCCTGAAGCGCATTATCGCGGCGTCCACGGAGCCGGGTGACCTTGTGCTGGATCTGTTCTCCGGCAGCGGCACGACCGCCGCGGTCGCGACCAAGCTCGGACGCCGGTTTATCGCCGTCGATCAAAGTCCCGTCGCCTGTGCGCTGCTGCGCAGACGGCAGCTCGGCATCACGAGCGAACCGACGCTGACCGAGAACGCTTCTCAGTCGCTTACGATCCGATATCCCGTCGATCGCACGCCGGTGCGGATCGATGCTGAGATCATTCGAAAAGGCGCCAAAGGCTACGTACAGCTCAAAAAAACCGTATTTTCCGACCGGGAATCCGCTCCGATGTACGCGGCGACCGGCGTAATGAACGGTTCCGCCTTCTGTGCGATGCACACGAACTGCGCGCCGAAACTGCCGATCAAACTCCCCCTGCCCGCGGAGCAGACGCCGGTGCTGCACGTCGTAGGCGTGCACGGCGAACAGGCGTTCTTTACACTGGAGTGATCGGAACCGCCGCAAATCCGTATCAAAAAGGGAGTCGATCGACTCCCTTTCGTTTACTTAAAGATGTCCTTCAGCGGACGCTTTTTGTTTTTCTGAACCACCGGCTGACCTTCGAGCGCGGCGAGCTGTTCGAGAAGTACCCGCGCCTGCGGCGAAACGCGCTTCGGAACCTCGACGTTGACCGTCACGAACAGATCGCCCTTGCCCTGCTGCTGCAGCCGCTGGATGCCCTGCTCGCGCAGGCGGAACGTGGTGCCGATCTGCGTACCCTGCGGCACGTTGTATTTAATCTGCCCCGTCAGCGTCGGCACGACGATCTCGCCGCCGAGCGCCGCCGTGGTGTACGGGATGTTCATGGTGAGCAGAAGATCGCTGCCGCGCCGCACGAACTGCGAATGCGGACGAACGGAGATCGTGACGTACAGATTTCCGCGCGGACCGCCCTTATAGCCGGCGTCGCCCTCGTTGCGCATGTTGATCGTCTGCCCGTCGTCGATACCCGCCGGAATCTTCAGCGAAAGACGCTTGAGCTTTCGCACACGGCCCTTGCCGCGGCACTCCGCACACGGCTCGGAGATGATCTTGCCGGTCCCGCGGCACGCGGAACAAGGACGCGTGATCGTCGTCGCGCCGAACAGTGTATTCTGCTGCAGGCGCACCTGGCCCGTGCCCTTGCACGTCTGGCAGCGCTGCGGCTGCGTGCCGGGTTTTGCGCCCGAGCCGCCGCACACGTCGCAAACCTCTTCGCGCGTGACGTTCAGTTCCTTCTCGGTGCCGAACGCCGCTTCTTCGAACGACAGCGTCAGATTATAGCGAATGTCGTCGCCGGTCATCGGAGCGTTGCGGCTCTGCGTCTGGCCTCCGAACCCGCCGAAAATGGTACTGAAGATATCACCGAAGCCGTCGAACCCTGTCGCGCCGGTAAACGGATTGCCGCCGCCGCCCATCGTCGGATCGAAGGCTGCATGCCCGAACTGGTCGTACTTCGACCGCTTTTCGGGATCGGACAGGATTTCATACGCTTCGTTCAGTTCCTTGAACTCGGCTTCCTTTGCGGCGTCGCCCGGATGCAGGTCGGGGTGACAGGTCTTTGCTTTTTTGCGGAATGCGCTTTTGATATCCGCATCCGAGGCGTTCTTATCGACCCCGAGCACCTCGTAATAATCTCTCTTACTCTCCACAACACTACCTCACGATCGGGCAGACCTTCGCCTGCCCGACCCGTTCCTTACAAATTGTTCGTTTCGATCAGTCGACGACCGTGTAATCCGCGTCGACCACGTCGTCCTTCGGCTGCTGGCCTGCGTTCGGATTCGGCTCCGCGCCCGCTTGCTGCTGCTGTGCCTGCTGCTGATAGATCTTGCCGAAGACTTCGTAGCTCACATTCGTGCACTTTTCGGTCTCTTCCTTGATCTTCGCGTCGTCGGTGCCTTCGAGCGCCTTCTTGAGGTCTGCGACTGCCGATTCGACTCTGGACTTGTCACCTGCGTCGATCTTGTCGCCGAGCTCACGGAGCGTCTTTTCCGTCGTGTAGACGAGCTGGTCCGCATGGTTGCGGGCCTCCGCCGCTTCCTTGCGCTGCTTATCCTCCGCTGCATAGCGTTCCGCATCCGCGACCGCCTTCTTGATCTCGTCCTCGTTGAGATTCGTGGACGCGGTGATCGTTACCTGCTGCTGGTTGCCCGTGCCGAGGTCCTTTGCGGAAACGTGCACGATGCCGTTCGCATCGATGTCGAACGTGACTTCGATCTGCGGTACGCCTCTGGGCGCCGGCGCAATGCCCGCAAGCTGGAATCTGCCGAGGCTCTTGTTGTACTGCGCCATCTCGCGCTCGCCCTGCAGCACGTGGACTTCAACGCTCGTCTGTCCGTCCGCCGCGGTCGAGAAGATCTGGCTCTTCTTGGTCGGGATGGTGGTGTTGCGCTCGATCAGTCGGGTGAACACGCCGCCGACGGTCTCAATGCCGAGCGAAAGAGGCGTGACGTCGAGCAGCAGGATGTCCTTGACTTCGCCGCCGAGCACACCGCCCTGGATCGCCGCGCCGATCGCGACGCATTCATCGGGGTTGATGCCCTTGAACGGCTCTTTGCCGGTGATGTTCTTGACCATCTCCTGCACGGCGGGAATACGGGACGAACCGCCGACGAGGATGACCTTGTTGATGTCGCTGTTCGAAAGACCCGCATCCTGCATCGCCTTCTGCACGCAGACGCGCGTCTTGTCGACGAGGTCCGCGGTCAGTTCGTTGAACTTCGCGCGGGTGATCGTGCAGTCGAGGTGCAGCGGACCGGCCGGTCCCTGCGTGATGAACGGGATGTTCACGTTGCTCTGCGTCATGCCGGAAAGTTCGATCTTCGCTTTCTCGGCCGCTTCCTTCAAGCGCTGCAGCGCCATCTTGTCTTTTCTCAGGTCGATGCCGTTGTTGCGCAGAAAGTCGGACGCAATGTAGTCGATCAGCCGCTGGTCGAAGTCGTCGCCGCCGAGGCGGTTGTTGCCCGCGGTCGCAAGCACTTCGAACACGCCGTCGCCGATCTCGAGGATCGAGACATCGAACGTGCCGCCGCCGAGGTCGTAAACCAGGATCTTCTGGTTCGTTTCCTTATCGAGGCCGTACGCAAGCGACGCCGCCGTCGGCTCGTTGATGATACGAAGCACTTCGAGACCCGCGATGCGGCCCGCGTCCTTCGTTGCCTGACGCTGGCTGTCGGTGAAGTACGCCGGCACGGTGATGACCGCCTGCGTGACGGTCTCGCCGAGGTACGCTTCCGCGTCCTGCTTCAGCTTCTGCAGGATCATCGCGGAGATCTCCTGCGGGGTGTACTCCTTGTCGTCAATGTGAACTTTGTAGGACGATCCCATCTCGCGCTTGATCGAGGAGACGGTCTTATCCGGGTTCGTGATCGCCTGACGCTTTGCGATCGAACCGACCAGACGTTCGTTGCCCTTGAACGCAACGACGGACGGGGTGGTTCTTGCGCCTTCGGCGTTGGGGATGACGACGGGATCTCCGCCCTCCAGAATCGCAACGCAGGAGTTCGTGGTGCCAAGGTCGATACCGATAATCTTACTCATATTTTCATACCTCCGAATTCATTGAAGATTTTGTTACGTATTTTATGCAAAACAAGCGTTTTCTACTTGCTGCTGCCTTATTCGGAAACCTTCACCATGCTGTGGCGAATGATTTTTTCTTTTACTTTATAGCCTTTTTGGAAGGTCTGCACGATGTTGCCGCTTTCCATTCCCTCGACCGCTTCGGTCATCACGGCGTTGTGCAGTTCCGGATCGAACGCGCCGTCCGACGGGATCTCCTCGAGGCCTTCCTTCTTGAGAATCTCCGCGAACTTTTTATGCACGAGTTTCACGCCGTCCGCCCAGCCGTCCGCTTTTTCGTCGCTTTCCGCAACGCGGTCGAAATCGTCCAGCACCGGCAGAAGCGATTTGATGCAGTCGCGCTTGCCTTCGTCGTAGCTGTCCGCGCGGACCGATGCGTTCCGTTTGCGGAAGTTATCAAAGTCCGCCTGGTTGCGCTGTAAAAGCGCGACCGTTTCATCGAGTTTCTTTTGCAGTTCGTCGATGTGCTTTTTGACCGTTTCGAGCTCCTCCTGCGTCATCGTAACGGTTTCGGGCGTTTCGACGGTCTGTTCCTCGGTCTGTTCGACCGCTTCGGGTTCCTTCACCGCTTCCTGCGGCTTGTTCTTCTTGGAAGCCAAGTTCCTACTCCTCCTTCAAAAACGATTGCAGCACCGTGCTGATGTTGCTTTGCACGTTCTTTAAAATCGTCAGCACGCGTGCATAATCCATTCTGGTCGGTCCGATCACGCCGAAACTGCCGAGCGGCGTTCCGTTGACGCGGTAGCTTGCCGTCACCACGCTGCAGTCGCGAAAGCCTTCCTGCTCGTTTTCGCTGCCGATCGTGACCGTAAATTCCATGTTCGACGCCTTTTTCAGCATCCGGTACATATCGTCCTTCTGTTCGACGGCGGCAAGGAACGTCTTCGCCTTCTGCACATCGCTGTACTCCGGATACTCCAGCATATTCGTCGCGCCCGACAGTTCGACCATGCGCCGGTCGCGCGACTGGTTTTCACGCAGCGTCGACAAAAGCGATTCCACAAAGTCCGCGCGGGCGGAGAGTTCGCCGCCGAGTTCGCGCACGAGCGCCGACGAAACCGTCGACATCCGCCGGTCGGAAAACCGCGCCGTGATCGCCTTCGATATGCGGTCGAGTTCCTCGGGTCCGATATCGTCCGGCACGTCGATCACCGTGTTCTGCGAAACGCCCGCGTCCGTCACAACGATCGCAAGCGCCTTGCCGACCGTGAGCGGAACGAGCTGCAAATGCCGGAGACGATTCACGCCGATATCCGGCATCAGCACGAGCGCCGTATAATGCGTGATCTCGGACAGCGCCTTCGCCGTGGAGCGCAGCACCGCGTCGATGCCGTGGACGTGCTCGCGGAAGTAACCGAACAAAAGCTTCGATTCCTCGTCCGAAAGGTTCGCGTGCTGCATCATCTGATCGACGTACAGGCGATACGCCTTCTCGGACGGGATGCGCCCCGCGCTGGTGTGCGGCTGTGCGAGATACCCGAGCGATTCCAAATCCGCCATCTCGTTGCGGATCGTCGCGGACGACCACTTCATACCGCTTTGGCTCAGCGATTTGGAGCCGACCGGACTTGCCGAAAGAATGTATTCGTCAACGATCGCACGCAAAATCTGCAGCTTGCGGCTGTCCAGTTCCATGCGATCGCCTCCTTTCTTTTAGCACTCTTTTTGTCCGAGTGCTAATCACTATGCATAAGGTAACACTCCGGCGCGGAAAAGTCAAGTGAACTTGAGGGCAACAATGTGAAATCGAAGTGAACTTCGATTCGGAGCGATGGACAATCCGAGTTTTCACCGTCTGCCTATCGTCTGCGGCGACCGTGCGGCATCCGGTGCAGGGAATCAAACCCGCCGCGCATCTCGCCGGGCTTGATCGATTGATGTGATAAACGGGAATCAAAAAAACGCCTGCAAGTCCTGCAACGACTGCAAGGCGAACATTTACGAGTTACCGACGCAGAAAGTCGATCCAGCGGCGCGCGCGGAAATCGCGCAGGACCGCATCGAGATGGTCCATGCCGTTTTTCGTAAGCCGCAGAAACCCGGGATCGGCGTGATCCCATAATCCGTACCGTTCGTTTTTATCGTAGGCTTCCCGGTATGTTTCGATCACGTCGCAGCCGAAGCGGTCGAAAAACGCCTTGCGGTCGATGCCCGCGGTCAGGCGAAGCCCAAGCATGACCGACTCGAACATCTGCTCAAACGTGTTGATGATGATGCGCTCCGCGCGCGGAAGCTTCCCTTTTTCGATCTTTTTGAGATAAGCGGGAATGCTGCTTTCATTCGAAAACCGCACCCAAAGGCCGTCCTCGACCATCGAGGAATGCGCGGCGGCGCCGAGGCCCAGATACGGCTCGTTGTGCCAGTAAACGAGATTGTGGCGGCACTCGTACCCCGGTCTCGCGAAGTTCGAGACCTCATAGCGGCGGTATCCGAGCGATTCCAGAAGTTCCATGCCCGCGTCCTCCATATCGGCGACGGCATCCTCGTCCGGCAGGGTTTCTCGTCCGGCGTTCACGTCGTCGTAAAGAGGCGTGCCTTCCTCAAGGATCAGCGAATACGCGGAAATGTGCGCGGGATCAAGCGCCGCGACCGTGCGGATCGCGTCCAGGTAATCTGCCTGCGTCTGCCCCGGCAGCCCGTGCATCAGATCGACGTTGATATTCGTAAAGCCGGCATCTTTCGCCGCCTGATAGGTCGCAAGGAATTCCTCATAGGTGTGCACGCGCCCGATGCGTTTAAGAAGGCGGTTCTGCGTCGCCTGCAAACCGATCGAAAGGCGGTTGAACCCCGCGTCAAAAAGGCGTTTTAAGCCCTCGAAGCCGATCGTTTTCGGGTTGCATTCGACGGAGATCTCCGCGTCCGGCTCGACGAAAAACGCGGCACGGATCGCATCGAGGATCGCGCAAAGATCGTCCGCCGGCAGGATCGTCGGCGTGCCGCCTCCGAAAAAGACGCTTTTTACGCGTTCGTCCGGGTATTTCACCGCAGACAGCGCGATCTCGGAACACACGGCAGAACGATACCGCTCCGCGCTCTCGTCGATCGGAATCGAGCAGAAATCGCAGTAGCGGCATTTTTGGATGCAGTATGGGACATGTACGTAAACGCCGATCATCCGTTGATGCGCAGCACGCTCATGAATGCGTCGCTCGGCACGGACACGGAGCCGACCTGACGCATGCGCTTTTTACCTTCCTTCTGTTTTTCGAGCAGCTTCTTTTTACGCGAGATATCGCCGCCGTAGCACTTCGCCAGAACGTCCTTGCGGACTGCCTTGACGGTCTCGCGCGCGATGATCTTGCTTCCGATCGCCGCCTGCACCGGGATTTCGAACTGCTGCCGCGGAATGACGTCCTTGAGTTTTTCGGCAACGGCGCGGCCCTTGCTGTACGCGCGGTCTTTATGCACGATCGTGGAAAGCGCGTCGCACAGTTCGCCGTTTAAGAGGAAGTCGAGCCGCACGAGCTCGCTTCTCGCGTAGCCGGAAAGTTCATAGTCGAATGAAGCGTAGCCGCGGCTTCTGGACTTCAGGCTGTCGAAGAAATCGTAAATGATCTCGTTGAGCGGCAGCACGTAATGCAGGTTCACGCGGTCGGCTTCGATATATTGCATATCGACGAACGTGCCGCGATTGTTCTGGCACAGCTCCATGATCGTGCCGACGTATTCAGACGGGGTCATGATCGTCGCCTTCACGATCGGCTCTTCCATATAGTCGATCTCCGCCGCATTCGGCAGGTTCGTCGGATTGTCGATGACGAGCATCTGCCCGTCGAGCGTATAGACGTGATACACGACCGACGGCGCGGTGGTTACGAGGTCCAGATCGAACTCGCGTTCCAGTCGCTCGGTGATGATCTCCATGTGCAAAAGACCCAAAAATCCGCAGCGGAAGCCGTACCCCAGCGCCGCCGAGGTCTCGTGCTCGTAACTTAACGACGCGTCGTTGAGCTTCAGTTTGTCGAGCGCTTCCTTGAGGTCGTCGTAGTGCGCGCCGTCCGCGGGATACACGCCGCAGAACACCATCGAGTTCGCCTGCTTATAGCCGGGCAGCGCTTCTTTCGTGGGACGGTCCGCTTCGGTGATCGTATCGCCCACCTTCGTTTCCGCAACGCTCTTGATCGAGGCGGCAATGTAGCCGACCTCGCCTGCCGTCAGGCTTTCGACCGGTTTCCACGAGGGCGCAAAGACGCCGACCTCGGTGACGTCGAATTCGTTGCCG
>Ga0247611_10010157_pt1 | contig 11120 bp, 10 predicted proteins | sample 177DNAGHGhighgp2_FD_192422 | JGI IMG/M metagenome (GOLD analysis project Ga0247611, IMG submission 192422) | Sheep rumen microbial communities from Palmerston North, Manawatu-Wanganui, New Zealand - 1770 DNA GHGhigh gp2 | ecosystem: Host-associated > Mammals > Digestive system > Stomach > Rumen... | reverse complement strand
CAGATCATCGCCGAGATGCAGGACCTATACAACATCCCGAATGTACGGCGTAAGATGTGCGTACTCACGGGTGGAGAACCTGCCTTACAGGCCGATTCTGCACTCATTGACGCCCTTCATGCCGCAGGTTTTTATATCTGTATCGAAACGAACGGCACGCGCCCCTTACCGGTTGGTATTGACTGGATCACCTGTTCACCCAAAGAGGGAACGAAGTTGGCGCTCAACCAAGTGGATGAAGTGAAAGTAGTGTTTACCGGAACATACGATCCGGAAGTGTGGCGTACACAATTAAAGGCTGAACATTGGATGTTACAGCCTTTGCGTTATACCGGCGAATGGCTCATGACGAGCGGTATCGACGAATGGGAAGATGATGCCAATGATAACTTGGATGAGACGGTGCGTTATATCCTTGCGCACCCCTTCTGGCGCCTAAGCGTGCAGTTGCACAAGATCGTGGGACTCCGCTAACCCCTAATCCGCTAACCCACTAATCTCTCTCATAGATAGCGGTGTTGCCTTCGCTCTCCTGCACGCTCACTTTGTAGCAGTTTTCTACATGGTCGCAGATCCATTTGGCGATATTCTCTGCCGAAGGATTGACATCCAAAATCTCATTGATATATTTGTGGTCGAAGGTATCTTTGACTACTTTTTTAATGTGCGTGAAGTCGGTCACCATGCCGTCTCGGTTCAACTCTTTCGCCTTGCAATACACCACGATGATCCAGTTATGACCATGCAGATTCTCGCATTTGCTCTCATAAGAGAGCATTAAGTTATGCGCCGCCGAAATCTCTATTCGTTTTTCTACGTAATACATCTTAACGATTTAACGTTTTAACAATTTAACGGTTTAACGATCATACACCGTATGATCTTCAATGCCGGCTTGCGCTAAGGCTTCTTTGCGTTCGCGACATGTACCGCATACGCCGCAGTGATGCTCTCCGCCTTTGTAGCAACTCCAGGTCTCCGAGTAGTCGAGTTTCAAATCTTTACCTTTCTCCGCTATCTCAGCTTTGGTGAGGTGGGTATAGGGAGTGAGTAACTGCACGCCGTTCCACGTGCCGAAATGAATAGCATTATTCATCGCCTCCACGAATTCCGGCCGGCAGTCGGGATAGATCGTATGGTCACCGGCATGATTGGCCAGCATGACGTATTGGAACTTGTTATTCTCTGCTATTCCTGCTGCGATAGAGAGCATGATACCGTTCCTAAAAGGCACCACAGTTGATTTCATGTTCGCATCGTCGTAATTCCCTTCGGGAATAGCGTCCGCTCCTTCCAGCAGGGACGATTTGAAGAACTGCTTGATGAACGGTAAGCGAATGACCATATGGGGTATCCCGAGTCGCTCGCAATGTAACTTGGCGAACTCCAACTCACGATCGTTATGGTTCGATCCATAATGGAAGGATAGCGCCATGCCGATACGATACTGGTACTCATACAGCATCGTCGTGGAGTCCAGTCCACCCGAGAGAACAATCAGACTATCTTTCATACACCTTGCTGAATTGCGCCAACAAACGCTGCTTTTTGAGTTCCTCATGCTCCGCGTCTGCGTAGTTCGCAAACGGATAGATACTGATACCACCGCGGGGCATGAACCAACCCGTCACCTCAAGGTATTTGGGATCCATCAGTTTGACCAGATCCTTCATGATAATATTCACGCAGTCCTCGTGAAAATCACCGTGATTGCGGAAGGAGAAGAGATAGAGTTTGAGACTCTTACTCTCCACCATTCGTTCGCGGGGGATATAACTGATATAGATATGTCCGAAATCGGGTTGACCGGTCTTGGGGCATAGGGTAGTGAACTCCGGGCAGTTGAATGTCACCAGATACTCATTCTCCGGGTGCTTGTTTTCAAAGGTCTCCAATACCTCCGGGTTATACTGGTCGCTATACTGCACGCCTTGGTTACCCAACAGCGTCACACCTTCTAACTCTTTCTCCGTTCGCATCAGCGCATTATTTTGAGGGTTTGACCATTCTCCGTCACCACGACATACATACCGTGCGGCAGGGCCATCGAATAAACATCTTCGTTCGTCGTAGCTATTTTGCGACCGTAGATATCGAATACATTCACCCAGTCACCGGCGGTATATACCTCCTCTATGCCTTCCATCGACCATAGATTGATAATGATCGTATATACCCGTTGACTCACATGGTCCGTAACGGTGACGGTAAGCGGGATCCATTTGGTCCAGTTCATGTCGATCGGTTCGTTGGGATCCGGAATGAGATAAGAGTTCTCCGGGTCGGCCAGCGTCACCGTCGGCACAACGGCTGACAGGAATGTCTCGATGTCATCGAAGAGCGAGCGGTTGATGTCGAAAGTGATGGTGTTATTCATATTATCGATCACACCGGCTATCGTATCGATCAAGAAGGACTTGATTTCCAACTCAGTCGGTTCAACTGTTGCTTCGTCGTTCTGCAGATAAGTGATCACTTTCTCCAGCAGTTTTTTACCTTCCGATGCCAACTCATTACTGCTGTTCAGCGCGATAGGCATACAAATATATTTGTATCCGTTACGCATATCGGCCGGTACTTCATGCAGGAAGGTAGCCGGATCTCCGTCTTTATAGTAATTGGTGTCGCGCATCAGTGCCGTTGCCAGACAGAGCGTACCGTTATAATGTACTTCCACCGGCATTAATCCTTTGCGGTTTACCCTATTCAGTACTTGAATCTTATCGCCATTATGCTTCCAGTTCTTGAAGATGGGGTGGTCACCACGGGCCACGGTGATGAAGCGTCCCTCGTCCGTGATACTACCGTTATCCGGTTCGCCCCAATCCAAACGATTTGGAGCGTACGAGAACGATTTCATATTCAGCACGGGGCGGTTCGCTTCTCCTCGGGCGATAGCCAATACTTCACCGTTATCCGCGTTCACGTCTTCGGAGATAAGGATCCAGTCGTACTGTTCGTACTGTGCCGCAGGACGCAAACCGTCTTTGGCTACACGTTGAACGAGATTGTATCTCTTTTCCTCTTTGAGATAGGAATAGATGCCATCATCCTTATACCCGTAGCGTCTGTTTTGCAAGTACAAGATCGGATGTTCACCCAGATTCAGTTCAATCACGCTGAGTGTACCCTGCAGACTGTTTCCTCCGGCTACACTGATGGTGTACTTGTATGTGCCAAGTGTGGTAGGCGTTCCTGTGATGATGTATCGACCGTTAGACCCTTTCCCGATGATACCTTCCGGAGCGTCACCCTCCCATTCCAGGCTGATGTCATCAGCGCTCTGTGCGTAGTAATTGAAGACGATAGGATAGTCCATCTCTTCCCCCTGATATGCCTCGGCGATAGTATCTTCCTCGTTATTGAAACTGATTTCATAGATCACGCTGAACTTACCGCTGATACTCCGGGTCATGACACCACCGGCCGTATAACTCTCCACGCGGTACTTGTATTCACCGGCAGGGCAAACAGGAGTACCGGACAACACGATGCTGTCTCCTACTGCATCGCTGTTATAGATACTCAGTCCCACACCTGTTCCTTCTTCGCCATCCCAAATCAAACGAGTTTCACCAAACTTATTATACTTAGTATAATAGTAGATCGGTTCCAATTCTCTACCGGCTTTAACCACCTGCGATGAGTCATTACCGTCGATATAGCGCACAATCGGTTCTTGTGCTACACGCAGCGAGAATCCGTATATCGAGCTATTTTCAGTCCCGATGTGAATGACGCGAACCACATGCTCTCCGGTAGTAATATCATATCGACGAATGGTCGGATTAGTGTTAATTTGTTGGGGTTGCAGTACATCGTCTATATATACCTCCAGATAACGGTTGTTTTCCGGTTTGGTTTGTCCGGAACTATCATCTCTTTTCTTATCCTTCGCTACGATGGCGAATTGGTCGTAACCGGAGAAATGCATCTCGAATACGCCGTTGTTGTCCATGTCCAAACGACGAGCCATCGTTCCGAATTCAGATCCAACTGCATCCGAACTGCTACTCCAACCCTTACCGGAGAATTGGAACCAACCGTCATTGGCTGTACAAGCATAATCGCTTGAGCGCGTGGTGATTCCTACTGTCTTATCGGCATTGGTGGTAGCAATACAGAATTTGCTGTCTGCGTCACGCGTCATATAATACACCTCATATTCGCGTTGACTAACAATCGTAAGATCACCTCCGTAACCGCCTTCTGATTTTGGTACTTCATAGATTTCCGGCTTATGGATGGTCAAATCGGTTTGCGGAACGGTTGAGGTAGGCGTGTCATCTTGCTCTACCGTCACTTTACAGGTAGCCTCATACCCGCCGTCTTCGGTCTTTACGGTGATCTCCGCCGTTCCTGCTGCCTTACCGGTCACAACGCCGTTTACAACCGTTGCAATATTCGTCTTGTCACTACTCCAAGTAAGGTTTTTATTATCCGCATTGCCCGGTTCAATCGTAGCTGTCAGCGTAACGGTTTTGCCTACTTTAACCGTCGTATTGGTCGGCTCCAACGTCACTCCTGTCACGGGTGTCGGTGCGGGAGGCTCTGCTCCTTCTATGGAGAAAGAGACGGTGTATGTTAACTTCGTAGTTCCGTCTTCAGCCGTTACTACGGCTTTGGCCGTACCGGGCAATGTAGTAGTTTGCTCAACATCCACATCTGCCTTTCCTTCGTCATTCACTGCTGCCTGAATAGACGGTGCTCCGCCTACATAGCCGGACGGAAGTATTACACTGTAGCTGAATTTGTCCGCACTGAAATCGGGTACCGAAGTCTGGTCGCTACCGTAAGTCAAACTCTTCAAAGTCGCGTCATGCGATTTCTCCGGCTCCGGAGGAGTACTTCCGGAATAGGAGCCTGAGGTTAAGGTAATGGTGAAGGATTTAAGCTTCATTTCTGTGCCGTTGGTTTTTAAGTGCAAGTATGTTTTTGCACTGCTTGTGGTAATGTCCGTAGATGTAAAGGTAAATGTTTGTGGACCTTTCTTGCCGTCTGTTCCATCTCCCGCTTTTGACCATAAACGTTGAGTTTCATGACCTGATGTACCGTTGATAAATAACTGAAACCAACGACTATCGGAACTGGAGTAAACAACCATCGAGATAGAACCTGCGCTACCTGACGGCACTTCAATATACACTTCACTCTTGTTGAAAGACATATATTTGCTTGTTTGGGCTTTGTTGGCACCACCTCCGTTAACATAAACAATGCCGTTGTCTTCGGTTCCGTCTGCAATAGTTTGTGCAGATCCGGAAACAACATCAAACGTCCATGTACTAGTTTTCCCGTCCGCGGAAATGGCGCGAGTGGAGTACTGCCCTGTTTGTGCAAAAACACTCATACCTAATGTCGTCAAGAGTGCCAAAGAAATCAATTTAATGTTTCTCATATCTGTTTTGTTAAATTATTCTTTCAAAATCACGGGATATATACTATGTATATATAGGGTGTGGTGGGATACGATATACTCTCGTTGTACTCTCAATGTACCCGGAACCTTTCCCATATGCCCGCAATAAGGGATATTAATTCACGCTGCAAAATTACTGCTTTTTTTGCATATGCGTGTGCATATATTTGAAAAAAATGTGTAAAAATTGACACTTTTAACAAAAAAAGTCGCGCGCGTACCTATTTTATTTGCGTATATGAGATTTTTTTTGTACCTTTGTGCGGTTTTTTGAGAAACTGATAAAAATTCGTGTAACAAACAATGAGGAATAGTATGAGAAAATCAATTTTATCTTTGTCGTTCTGCCTGTTGGCGGCGATGACAATGACTGCCCAAGAGGTGGACAAGGCGGTTGTAACGGGTAATGCAGAGGCGGCTGCGAAAGCGGGTGCAGGTCTGCAGAGTTTGGAAGAAGGCGAGAAAGCATGGAAATTTGACGGCACGGTTGGTCTCAACGCCGCGGCAACGGGGTTGGTGAACTGGGCTGCCGGTGGTAAGAACAATGTCAACGGTATCGCATATGCGAAATTGCACCTGCTCTATCATAAGAATGCTCTGGCTTGGGAGACTAATTTCGATACCGATTTCGGTTTGACTTGGATTGACCAGAACGAGGATGCTTTCCAGAAATCCAGCGATAATATCAAACTCGCTACCAAGTTCGGTTGGGAGTTTAAAAAGAACTGGTATCTGACTGTTTTGGGAAGTTTCCAGAGCCAGTATGCGCCGGGCCGTAATTACGTTACGGGTTATAACCCGATCATTTCCAAGTGGCTTGCTCCGTCGTACACCGATATCTCGGTCGGTATCGACTATAAGTACAGCTACAAAGGCGCTGACTTCTCCCTGTATATCTCTCCTATTGCCGGCCGTATTTCAACGGCGTACATCGGTAACCGTCTGAATGAGAAATATACCAAAGAGGCATGGTTGGCAGGATCTACTCCGGAAGAACCGCGTACGGAGGCAGATTGGAATGAAGATCTGTACCAGAGAATTATGGCGGAGAACATGGATGTACGCAGCGAATTGCAGCGTACTATCGGTACTACCTATTTCGGTGCAGACGGAGCGGAGCACTATCGTAATTTCCGCGCGGAGTTCGGTTTCAGCCTCAAGGGTTCGATAGCTTATGCGTACAAGGACTTCAAGTTGAGCACTACGCTCGCCCTCTTTACTCCGTATCAGGGGAAAGGCTTCAATGTGAAGGATGCATGGATGGCTGCTGATCCGCAAACACATACAGAGGATGCATGGGCAGCGCTGCCAGCAGCAGATCGCTATTTCACGTATTCCAATAAGAACCGTTTCACGGGTATGTTCGATGTGGATTGGGATGTAGCAATGAGTTATCAGTTCCTCAAATGTCTGCAAGTGACGCTTCAAACGAGCCTTAAGTACTACCCGGGTACCTTGATCGCCAATAAGGAAGGTGTGATGGCGGAGCGCGTGCAGTTCAAAGGAGTCATCGGTATCGGTGTAGGATATAGCTTCTAAGATGCAGGCTCTCGATGATTTTTCGCGCAATGTACATCTGTTGCTGGAGCGCTATTCGGCGTTGCAGCAGGAGAATACGGCCTTACGCGAAGATGTCGAGCGACAGCGACAGGAATTGATCCGTACGCATAGTGAGTTGCAGCAATTGCAACAGCAGAACCGCCGTTTGGCTACTGCCAATGCTCTCACGGCTGCGGAGACGAGTGAAGAAGCTACCAAACGAATCAATGCGCTCATCGCGCAAGTAGATCGAGCTATCAATGCCCTTCGAGGATAAGCAACATATAAACCTCCATTTGGACGCCCATACCGTGGGCCTCGATGTGCCGCGTGAGCAGGAACCCAACTACCGCAAAGCGGCGGAACTGCTCAATCGGCGTTACCAGTATTACCTTAAGTTGCGTCCTAACGCTTCGGCGGAACAACTGTGGATGTACACGGCGCTCGAAGTGGCGGTAGCCCTGCAGTCCGATGCCCGCGAGAAATCGCTGGAACCCGTAGAAAAAGAATTGAAAGCACTAACAAAATTAATAACTGAAAAATTGAATCAATGATCCTAGCAATTATTTGTGGAGTAGCCGGTCTTCTGTTAGGAACCGGTATCTACTATCTCATTTCCCGCATGGCGGCCGCTAACTTGCTTAAGAAAGCGGAAGAAGAGGCGGAAATGCTGAAAAAGAACAAGATTGTTGAGGCTAAAGAGAAATTTATCGCCCTGAAGTTGGAGCACGACAATAGCGTTCGTGAGCAAGACAAGCGCTTGCAGCAGCAAGAGCAGCGTCTCAATCAACGTGAGCAGCAACTCAACCAACGCCAAGGTGATATCCAGCGCAGTCTCAACGAAGTGAACCAAAAAACGCAAGCTATAGAGCAGCGTCAACAAGCGCTGGACTACAAGCAGCAAGAAGTGGAAAAACTGCATCAGCAGGCTGAGAAACAACTGGAGCAACTCTCCGGTATGTCGGCTGAAGAGGCAAAGAAACAACTGGTAGAGGCCCTCAAAGATGAAGCCAAGACTGCCGCTATGTCCTATGTCAACGAGATCATGGACAATGCACGTCTGGAGGCTAATAAAGAGGCGAAGAAAATCATTATCCAGACCATCCAACGTGTGGCTTCCGAGACTGCGGCTGAGTCCACCGTCTCTGTCTTCCATATCGAGAATGACGAAGTCAAAGGTCGTATCATCGGTCGTGAAGGACGTAATATCCGTGCACTCGAAGCGGCTACCGGTGTAGAAATCGTTGTGGACGATACACCCGAAGCCATCACCCTTTCTGCCTTCGATCCGGTACGCCGTGAGATAGCGCGCCTCTCCTTGCATCAACTCGTGCAAGATGGTCGTATCCACCCCGCGCGTATCGAAGAAGTGGTAGCGAAAGTGACCAAACAAGTGGAGGACGAGATCATCGAGACCGGTAAACGAACCACCATCGACTTGGGTATCCATGGTCTGCACCCCGAACTCATTCGTCTGGTCGGCAAAATGAAATACCGCTCGTCCTATGGTCAGAACCTGCTCCAGCACAGCCGTGAAACAGCGAACCTCTGTGCAGCCATGGCCGGAGAACTGGGACTCAATGTCAAAGCAGCTAAACGCGCAGGTCTGCTTCATGATATCGGTAAAGTGGCGGAAGACGATGTCGAACTGCCGCACGCAGAACTCGGTATGAAACTCTGTGAGAAATACGGAGAAAAACCCGATATCTGCAATGCCGTAGGAGCGCACCATGACGAATGCGAGATGACGACCCTCATCGCACCGATCGTGCAAGCTTGCGATGCTATCTCCGGTGCGCGTCCGGGTGCTCGTCGGGAGATCGTGGAGTCTTATGTGAAGCGTCTCAATGATCTTGAGAACCTCGCTATGTCCTTCCCGGGCGTGGTGAAGACCTATGCCCTCCAGGCCGGTCGTGAACTGCGTGTCATTGTCGGAGCTGATAAGATTTCCGATAAGGATACCGAACTCCTCTCCTTCGATCTCGCCAAACGAATCCAGGATGAGATGACCTATCCGGGTCAGGTCAAAGTGACGGTCATCCGTGAGGTCCGCGCAGTAAACGTTGCAAAGTAATCCAGTCGACCAGTTGACCAGTCGACCAGTGGACTAGAGATAGAACTCCCTGCAGAGTTCCGAATAGGCGGCTGAACGGCCGCCTTTTTCGTCTTCAAGAACAAGAGAATCTTCCAAAATCTGAAATCTGAAATCTGAAATCTGAAATCGAAAAGCCAAAAGCACACGTTTTGGCTTTTTATTCTCCTTACTATATACGCGTGTCGCGCGTGTGAGATACAATCCCTCTGCAGCCGCCAGTTGCCGCACCTCCGCCTCTGCCTCTGCCGGCAGTATAACGGCCAATTGACCATCCTCTTTCAAAAGCCGCGCACTATGTTTCACCAACTCCGCATAACTGAGTGTATCCGTATGCCGTGCCGTCTTTCGCCCCTCATCGGGATTCTTCAGACTGTTCTGGAAATAGGGTGGGTTACTAACAATCAAATCATATTTGGCTTTGTTCATTGCGTCCGAATCGTATTCGGACACTCCCCATTCCTGTAACTTCGCGCAATAAGCCTTCACCCCATTCTCTCGTGCCTGTTCAACTGCCGCTTCATCGATATCAATCCCTTCCACCTCTGCCTCCGGGTATCGTTGCATCAGCATCCTCGCGATCAATCCGCTTCCCGTCCCGACATCGAGGATTCGGGTACCCGTTGGACACCACGCCCCAAGTAGCACACCATCGGTTCCTACCTTCATGGCGCACTTCGAATCCTCTATGAAAAATTGTTTAAAGCGAAAGCTCATAGTGCTCGTGTTCGCAACAATGATCGTGCTCGTGCGCCTCGATGATACAATGTATCGCCAGATATACGCCTAATACCAAGAACAATACCGCGCATATATGCCGGAACCATTTCTCGAAGATTCCCATCTTCTGCGTCAAGTTACCGATACTTACCGCACTGTAACTTACTAACCACGCAATCAGCATGATAGGTACACCTGTTCCTAAACTGAATACCACCGGCATGATCCAATTCCAAGTGCTCGGTAGCGTCAGCGTGATATCGATCATCGTCAGAAAATAAACCAGCCTATGCGGACAGAAAGCGATTGCAAAGAAAATACCCAGTATAAACGACCAAAGCCAACTCTCTTTACTGTCCGTCTCCTTCAACCATTTGCTGATCCCGTGATCATGCTCGTGGTGATGATGTCCGCTGAACAGCAACACGATACCGCAAACCAACATGAATCCCGCCAGTATCGGTTCGCCGTAATGCCCTAACACATGTTGTATCCCCTCCGTCTGCGCACCCATCAGGAATGGTATACTCAGTAACACATAGGTAGCTAACTTACCCAGCACGAACATCAATCCGTTTGTCAGCACGAGCCTCTTATTGTTGATTTCCTTGTCGATATAACCGATCGCCGTGATACTGGTCATCAGCGTACACGGGTCCAAAATAGTCAGTAATCCAAGCAGTAAAGCAGTTAATATCTGTACCATAAAATTCGTCTTCTTTCAAAAAAACGGCACAAAGGTACAAAATTATTTGCATATATGCAAAAAAAGTAGTAATTTTGTAGCCGGAAATGAAAAATTTGTTGCGAAATATACCAATCACGCGCCGAATCATGTATGTCGTGTTCGCTTGCGTGACCTTCATCTTCCTCTTTTCCATGTGGATGTCCGTGCGGTATGTGTACGCAAATGTGGAGCAGCAGCAGCGGCATGATCTCATCGTCCGCTCCCAGTATATCCAGTCTTATTTGCGCTCGCTCTATTATTGGGATGTGACTTTGACCCAGAATCAAGCGCAAGGCCTCGCCATCGACTTGAAAGATCTCAGTATCGATATCAACCAGGATCTGCATGTCTATTCGTTGAGCGGCGAATTGCTGGCCTCATCCTCTCCGGCCTTATACGAAGCGGGTAGGGTGCCGCAGAACCTGCAGATGAATGAACCCGTCTATCGGGAGCAGAACATTGTCTTGTGCAATGAGCAGATAGACGGCCATCCTTTTCTCGTGGCCTACATGCCTTTCCATAACGGCGCCTTTGTCTCCATCGGTTACATCGCCGTACCGTATTTCTTGAGCGAACAGATCCGTCAAACGGAAGTGCGTGAACTCTTGGGACGCCTCATCCCG
>Ga0247611_10010156_pt1 | contig 11120 bp, 12 predicted proteins | sample 177DNAGHGhighgp2_FD_192422 | JGI IMG/M metagenome (GOLD analysis project Ga0247611, IMG submission 192422) | Sheep rumen microbial communities from Palmerston North, Manawatu-Wanganui, New Zealand - 1770 DNA GHGhigh gp2 | ecosystem: Host-associated > Mammals > Digestive system > Stomach > Rumen... | reverse complement strand
CGCCGGGAGTGGCTACTCGGGTGACAACGTCTTCGAATGACATGTCTTTTTCCAACATGAGTTCACCGGTGGCAATCATGGTCTGAAGGACCATGCGTACGATCTGGTCATGCGGAATGGTTGTATGTTTTTCCGAGGCCTTTACGATCACGTCGAAGATCGAAGCGATAAAGCCGGGCATACAGCTGACGAGTTCGGAACCCATTCCCAGTTCCTTCTCGGGAAGTTCGATCACATTTCCCATGCAGATGAGAAGACGCTTGAGATTACCTTTATCTTCAGTGGAAACCAGATCGTTATAACAAACCAGAGTTTGCGAACGGTCCACTTCGGCTGTTACGCTCGGGATGACCTTGGCGATCCTGCATGCACGAGGCAAGCTCTTCTGCAGGTCTTCAAATGTGACACTGCCGTTTAGGGATACCAGAAGAGCATCTCCCTTGATGCAATCGCGGATCTCTTCCAGAACGCCTTTCAGATCGAAAGGCCGGAGACAAAGAAAGAGAATGTCTGCGGAAGATGCGAGTTCCGCGTTGTTGTGGAAGATCGTGGCCCATTTCTTCGCGTCGCGAAGTTTCTCCGGGGAACGGCTGGATAGAAGAAGCGAGTCCTTGTCAAGAAGACCGGACGCGGCGAACTTCTCTGCCATCATTCTACCCATGCTTCCAAAGCCGATGATTCCAACTTTCATGGATCATACCTCCTTGTTTTTCAGAAGCGGTTATGCATATTGCTTCCGCTTCATGAACCTGTTCCCGCCACGCCCTAATGATAACAAATCACCGTAGAAAAAGAAAAGATACGACAGGTATACATCACGAAGGAATCTTCTCTTCTGCGCCGATCCAATGCAAAGAAAGAGCTATTGACTCTCCCCTTGGGGCATGCTTTATAGTTCGACTGTAAGAAAAAAACAAGTCCTTAGAAACGAGAGGTGAGTTATACAATGGGATATATTCTGGATCTTCGGAAAGAACTGGGCCACCGGCCACTGATCATGGCCAGTGCATGCGTCATTTTTATCAACGAAAGGAACGAGATCCTTCTACAGAAACGCGCAGACAACAGCTTCTGGGGATATCCCGGGGGATCGATGGAACTTGGAGAGAGTTTCGAAGAGTGCGCTCGAAGAGAAGCACAGGAAGAATCCGGACTCATCTGCGAAGACCTTGAATTCTTCACAGATGAATCCGGAACACAAACGCACTATATCTACCCTAACGGAGATGAGATCTATGTGGCAGGGATCGTGTACATCTGCCGGAAATATCATGGTGTGTTGAAGATACAGGAGGAGGAAGTACTGGAGCAAAGATTTTTCTCCGAGAAGGATCTTCCTGAAAACCTCGATCCATTGAATGAGAGGATAATACGAAGTGCTTTTGCCTTAATGCGCGAGTGCTAGATACAGAAAATACGATCTTGCACGGTGCTTTTGCATCAGACATCGTCCCCATAGAAATTGTCGAAGTCATGGTAGACGTCATCAAAATCGATCCAATCCTGCGATTGTGAACTGACAAGTGAACGCTCGATTTTCTCCCATGTTAAGGTATGATCGTTTGCCAGAACGTAACGATCGTATTCTTGGATCATGGATAATTCCGGAGCCTGACCGGTCATGTGAAGGAGATACTTATAGGTCGCCTTCGATTCGATCTTAGAAGATTTACTGTCCCGAGTCGTTACGGTGAACTCCTTACCGTTGTATTCGATCAGTTTGAAATATAAACAAGGATAATGACCTTTCTCTTGTTCGTACAATTCGTTGCTCACATGTGCTCGATCCAGCACATAATAATCTGCACAGAGCACGGACGCAGGAGTTCCGGCAGCGACAGAATCATAGAAGCTTTTCCAGACTTTCTTTCCCGAAGAACACCCGTGAGTTTCGAAAACAACGGTGTTAGATTTTTTTGCCTCTGCCAGAGCCTCATCAGCAGAGCACACCTTCTGGAAAAGTGATTCATCTGCTTGGGCTTGAAAGACCGAAAGAGAAGACTGGGTCATTTTGCTTTCCTCGCTTTTTTTCATGCATGCTGCAGACATAGTGATGGACAGAGCCACCAGTAGTATAGTGATGATCTTTTTCATAATCATTCTCCTTTCATCCTGCATTGGTGAGCAGGACATATATGATTGCTATTACCAGCGCTGTAAAGCCTATAGTGGAAAAAAGTGTCATCGGTTTCCGGGATAACACGTTTTCGATCCTCACGCGTACCTTCGCGCCTCCGAAAGCGGAAACGAAGACATTCTTTCGAGGAGTGCAGTTGAGAAGTGCCCGTGCATATTCCTTACGGTCACTGATGTCATATTCTGCGGTAGCGGATTCGTCGCAAGCCAGTTCCAGATCCGACAGAAAAACTTTCAGAAAGATCCATGAAAGAGGATTGTACCAGTGTACAGCAGCAATCAGAAAACCGAGCAGTCTCCAAAGATTATCTTTCCTTCGGATATGTGTCTTCTCATGGAGAATGACATACTTCCTGTCTGCTTCCGGAAGCTGTGACGGAAGAAGGATGCGGGGCCGGATGATTCCGTAAACGGCAGGACCGTCTATCTTGTCTGAAGAATATATATTTCCTTCCAGATACCGGGCATCCCGGAGGGTCCATATTGTAGTGAAATAGAGGATCAGAAGAGTCAGGATCAGAGCCAGTGCCACGATCATCCAGATCAAGGAGGCCACTGAAAAGACTTTCTCGACAAGTAAGGACTTATAGGTAACGGGAGAATAACTATCCGCGGCCATCACAGTATTTATGTATGACAATTCAAGACTTTCGGCCGGCGAATAAACGGGAACCGTCCGTGTCGTGAATTTTGAGATCAAAGTCATCAGACTATAGCGGCTGTTCAGTCCGAAGGGAATGCACATGCGGAAGAACGGGATGATCCATAAGAACACCGACACTCTGTGCGGAATAAACCGCGCTTTCCGGATGGCAAGCACGATCAGGCCCATGACAGAGGCAACGATGCTCATATTGAAGATCCAGTAAAAAATCTCTCCCAACATTGCGATCACCTTCCGTCGATCAGATCTTTCAATTCTTCAATTTCACTGTCAGTAAGTTTCTCATCTTCCAGAAGCGCGGAGAAGAGTGCTTTTCGAGAGCCACCGAAGAATTTCTTCAGCAGGGACTCTGCTTCATTCTTCTGTACTTCATTCTGCGATACCAGAGGTGTACAGATGAACCCCGGCTCATCCCGTCGGATGAATCCTTTGGCCTCCAGTTTCTTGATCACAGTATATGTCGTGTTTTTATTCCAACCGATGGAGTCGGCAGCAATCAGACTGATTTCTTTCGCGGAAAGAGGACCTCTTTCCCACAAGATCTCCATGACCTTTGCTTCACTGTCAAACAGTTTCTCGTTCATAATCGGAACCTCCAGACTATTTCTATAGTCCATACTACTCCGATAGTCCAAGGATGTCAAGAGGGCATCTGAAAAAGCGAAGCATGACGTTTACAAAGGGTGTTTTGCATCGATTATTTTGACTCTTTCTCGATGCGCTCGAAGAGTTCTCGGAGATAGGGCCGCTGCTCATACTGTTCGAATATTGAGTAATCCCCCGGGCGGAAGAAGAGAAGACACTGTAACTCATCATCGCGCGCATTCTTCTCGAAAAGCACTTTCAGTTCTTCTTTTTTCAATGTAGTCCGGACCTCGTATAGAAGACCGAACGGTGCATATTTTACGTCGTCCGGAGCCGTTCTTATATATCTCAGTTTGTAGCAAAAGTGCTCATCTGTGATGTCCATGCCGATCTCTTCTTTAAACTCACGGATCAGACATAGTTCCGGATCGTATTGTCCGTCTGTGAAATCATCGGCTGAGGCTACTCCGCCAATGAGATTGATGGTGGGTCGCTTGTCGAGCGCAACGCAGAAATAGCCGTCTTCGGTTAGGATATACCCACCGGAAAAAAGCGTCCTCGTCTTGATGTTTCCGACCATTTTGCTATAGAAAGATTCATGGAAACGGATCCACCCGATCGTAAGAGCATAGTTCATCCCATCCTGCTTCGTTTCCATAACAGACAATACATGTTCACTGTATGCATGTGGGTTCTTCCGGCAGATCTCGGCCCAGAAAGCTTCGATCTCGTTTCTATACTCTGCAAAAAGATCTTCATGCTCTATCAGGGTAAATGTAACATTGTTAACTGCAGTGATCATGGGGCCTCTCTTTTCTATCCGATAGGATCGTTCGGACATTTATAGTATACAAAACCCGTGCGGAAAACAGTATCCTGACAATCCATTTGGGGATAATTGCTTTGCTATACATCATCTGAGTAATCCTGAGCCCAGGTCGAGATTCCGGAAGCCGCGCACAGCCCACTCTGGGAAAACCCGGAGGAGACGTGTGATATACTTAGAAGGATAAAGGAAGAGCAGGAGGTGGATATCCTGAAACTGTGCTCATCTGCACACGGACTCGCCTCCATAGCCTGTATGTCCGGTGTCGATGTTTCTTTTGACTGGGAAAAGAAGATCGCTACAGACGAGCTTTTACATTAAAGATATAAGAGGAGAACAGAGTATTGAAGAGCTTAAAGAAGATTTTGTGCGCACTTTTGAACGGAGCGATACTGTTGACTTTGCTCGTTCCGTCCGGTTGTGTATCGAAGACTCAAGATGCGATTTCCAAAGCTGAGAAAATGGGACTTGCGAAAGATGACCTGCACGGACAATACGCATTTTTCCTCGATTATACGGAACGCGTGGAAAAGAATAACAAACTCGGCGATCTACGTGAGTTTCTTATCCGGCTCTTCCCGGAAGTGGCGAAGCATATACAGGATGAAAACAAGGCTCTTTTTCTGGATAAGCTGAGTCAGCTTCAATTTGAGATCGGAGATATCGAATTCGGGGGACAATATGATAACTACAGTGAGAAGGTCCTGTTTTCCAACAAGTATTACCAATGGGAAGAGTTTGATAATTGCTTCATTCTTTATCACGAGCTGATGCACTTCGTGGATCGGTATATCGATGGAACAGAACAGTGCTTAACGTATAACGGACAGGATTTTTCAGATATAGAAGATTCTGCGTACAATGGAGATGATCTGTTAGTAGACAGTTTTTTTGCCGAAGAGGGCATGGCGGATCTTTACGTAGCCAAGGCATTGTCCAAGTCATATGATTCCTATTACGCTGCATGTAATTTCCTGACGACGATGGAATACATTTACGGAAGTGATTTGGTGGAGGATATGCTCTTTGATCGTAATACTCCCCGAAAGTTCATCTCCCTTCTGCAGGAATTGGGCTACGATAATGCGAAAATCGTGAAGATCATGAAGGATTTCAATGCCTATACTTACGATTATTGGGATGCCGAACCGGTATCTTATTCCTTCGAGGATGTGCTGGTGGATATGTATCAGAAGAAGATCGGAAGTGACTGGCAGAAGGATCCTTTATTCTGTTATCTTCTTTATAACCAGACACGTGCTTATACTCCGGATCGAAGCTTTTCCGGAAATTATCTTCACAGTGAGATTGCAGAAGTTGCAGAAAAAGAGATGGCAGAAATGCGCGAAAGGTGTGCTGCGATCAACCGGACAGCCGAAGTTTTTCAGGAAGAAGATGATCCGGAGAAATCACATGCAGTGATCTTTATAGATGGGGTACTCTGGCTTTCCGAGCGCACATGGATACTTAATGAAAAGGATGAATATGATATGGAGATCCATCTGATCCGATATGACTTTGAAAATGAAACTCTCCTTGAGCACAAGATAGCAGATATGCTGGAATTCCCGGAAAATCTTCATAAAGAGTACTTGGAGAAAAGTCAGGAGCAATAGTCGCATAATAGTTCGGAAGACGGATCATACATATCGATGGGGAAAAGGAGGTCATTCTGAATCACTTAAAAATTGGACACATTCGTCAAGAATCTGAACATCGTAGATCTTGTTTTCGATGAGGAAGATTGCGACGATATCAAGGACGTAGCGGTTGGTCAGGGCGTAGCCTGTCTGATTCAGGAAAAGCTCTGTTTCTTCGAGAGAAAGCTTCATGGCCATAGCAAGATGAATGACGGTCTTTTTCTCGGGGCGGTGACCGGGATTGCTGTTGATGATCTTTGAGAAGACCTGCTGGCTCATGCAAGCATTCTCGCGACACTGGGTATTTGATATTTTCTTCTCATTGAGAAGACGGAAAAGATCATGGGAGAACTTGCGGCTCTCGGCTTCCTCAGTATGCTGGATCAATGTCTCCAGTTTTTCTTCTTGAATATTCGGAAGGAATTCTTTCAGATAGGAGACTTTTTCTTCCTCGGTAAGGTATTCAGAGTAGGGTTCGTCGTCATAGTACGCGTCTTCGTAAGAATCATTCGAACGTTTTAAAAAGGAGAAAAGCGATGAAAAAATGTTATATATTTTCCCTTGCTTGCTATGTTTCATTTCCCTGGCCTCTGACTGCTGATTGCATACCTTTCCGCATATACTATGATGATAGCACAAAAATCCAAAGCCAAGTGGCGAATGTCACAACATCGATGTTGTTCCATAGGGGGGAGGCCTTGAAGTATATTCTGAGTAGGAGGTGGTTAGAAATGGCTACATTTTCATCAGAATACAGACAGTGCGCGATCTGCGGGACAGTGGTACAGGTCACTCTTTCGAAAGATCCCCGCTTCGTAGGGGCACCGGATCTTGATGGACGTGAGGAAGAAGAGGTGAATACGACACAATATATTCTGCAGGAATGTCCGCATTGCGGATATGTTTATCCGAATCTTTCCGTTCAGGCAGATGTCGCCGGTCTGATCGGTTCTGAACGCTATAGAAAGTGCGACGGGATCCATTTCGGATCAGACGTAGCAGCGCGATTCTACCGGGCGTATCTGATCATGATGGAACAGCGGAATGTGGATGCGGCATTTGCATGCATCCTCATGGCGGCCTGGTACTGCGATGACGTAGGTGACATCCAGGAAGCACGTTTCTGCAGAAAGAAAGCGATCCGGCTGGCTGACAGGCTGATTCGTGTGAAGGCGGAAGACTGGGAAGAGATCCGCTTAGTTAAAGTCGACCTCATGAGAAGAGCGGGGCTTTTCGAACAGGTAATACGTGAATTCTGGGATTTCCGGTTTAAAGGGTATTGGGACAAAGACGAGAAAGCAATCGTGCGGTTCGGCCTGAAAAAGGCCAGAGAACGTGATGCAAGTCGCTACCGTGAAAGTGATGTATTCCCGAACCGGTACTACGACGAACATACTATCAGTGATTTCTTCGATTAGTTAGTGAAGGAAGATACCTGATTCCTTAATTGATACCTCCTTATGATGTCTAGGACGCTCTCATCATATCAGGACATATTCTGAACTATATCGAAAGCTTGAAAGTCTTGAGATATGCAGATATGATCCGTGATATGAGGGGGCGTTCTATTATTCTGTCGTATCCTGTGAATTAAGCGCTTTTTATATCGTATCTTGCTCAAATATCATTGTTTTTTGCGTTTTCTGTGACATATAATCTTTAATGAGGGCAAGGATCAAATCTGATCTTGTGGCTTGAAAGGAGCCTGGTAATTAGTTCCGCTTGCTTCTATGTATTGCGCGCAAAACCACGCTCAGCCCGCCATAGAGAACACCGGCAACGGCCCATACAAGCCAGGTGATATCCCATCTGTTGGTCAGGAAACTGACGGTTAGATAGATTGCCGTGATTACCATCCAATACGCTGGAGTTACGGCCTTTAGAACAGTGTTACTTTTCTCTTCTTTGCTATAGTCGCCCTCTTGAAGGAGCTTGCTGTAGCCGTCTTTGATAATGCCGGCACGGACGATCAGCAGTACGCCCACCGCAATAAATGCAAACATTACGCAGGTAAGTCCCATGAGGAGAGGTTCGTTGTTTTCATCGATGGCTGCCCCGGCAAAAAAGGCACACACACCAATCAGGACCGAGATGGTACCGCCTGTGATCGCCTGGATAAAACGGCTCTGAAATTTGTCCGATTTGGCCTTGACCATGCCTTCTACACCGTATTCGGCATCGAAGGCTTCTTTTTCCAGATATTCCCACTTATCGTGTCTCATGGCGGCCGGGATAAAGAAAATAAGCGAGATGGCGACCATGATGAGAAGAAGGATGATTCCGATAACACCTGCAGGATCTTCAGCGAGTGGAATCATGCCCGTCTTCTGAAGAGCCATTACTGAAAGAAGTGGAACCGGGCAAAGCGTACAGATGAACGTTCCGATAGAGATCTTTCTGGCAAAAGAATCATTCTCCTCGAGGAAAGTATTTGCGTCCTCCATGGACACCCTTCGCAGTTCTTTTCCTGAATCTTCGGACGTCTGATTAGCCGGATATCCTTCTTCATCTTTCAGAAGATAATCCGTACTGACATGGAAGAGCCGGCTCATCTCGAGGATACGGTTGAGATCCGGGACCGACTGGGCGCTCTCCCATTTACTGACCGACTGCCTGGAGACTCCGAGCTTATCCGCCAACTCCTCCTGTGACCAGCCGTTCTTTTTTCTTTCTTCCATTATTTTCTCTGCCAGGATCATTTTACATACCTCTCAATCATCATTATATCAGTTTTGTTTTGTCTTTCTACTCAAGACTTCTGTGCACATGCTTGATGATCTAAGAATAGCCAAGATGCTGATTGCCTGCTATCAAGCCGCCTTGGAAATGTGTCAACTGGCAGTTGCAACCGCCGGAAAATCGCTTTCCTTAACGAAAAATATCCTGTCTGACGCTGGTAAAGAAATAAGAATGGTACAATGATTCCATGAGTTTAATTCTTCGGAGGAATGTGTATGGGACTTTTCGATTTTCTTTCAGACTTAGCCGACTCTTCTGTAAATGCGGTTGAGTCAACAGGCTCAGAGACATATGGATACAAGAAATTTAAAAACATTAATGGCTGGGATAACGAGAAGATGCTCGCTCTTCTAAAGGAAGAGGAGACCGGGTATGGAATCCCGAGAATGGGATGGATACGCGCGTTCGGAAAGGAACGGCAGGTAATCGTGTATGACCGGGCTCACGATGTGAACTATGTATATGTGGATGCCCAGCCCAAGAAGATTATTGTCAGCATGGCGCCGAAGCCGGGTCAGATCGGGGGCGCGAAAGACCATGTCGATCCAGAGGAAGAGGGAATAATGGATCCCAATACCATAGCTGCTACATTGGATACCATGACGGCAGTAGATGACATCGTTACTATCGTAAAAAAGATCCTTCAGGAAAAATGAAGCCACCAACGGGAAACGGTATATAAATCTTAACTACAACGAGGACCCGGAATATCAGAAATATGTGAAGACGACACCGATCATGTTTCCGTTTATCCCGCTCTATAGCGTGGAAAAATACAAGTGGATTGTTGCATAAGTTCGGTGCAAATCTTCGAATATTTCTGTTTCTTCATGTGTCATATAAGCAGATGCGGAAATTAAGGAGGCACAAAAATGACACAACAAGAACTCGAGAAACTTTATAACGAAGCGTACAAATCGGTGTACTGGACGGCACTCTCGATCCTTAAGAATAAGGAAGATGCAGAAGATGTGGTCCAGGAAACATTTATCACCGCTTTTGAACACTACGATTCTCTTGAGGATAAGTCGAAAGCAGTCGCATGGATCAAGAAGATCGCGGCCAATAAGAGCCTGAATATCGTGACACGGAGAAGAACGATCAATGTCGATGATGAGTTTCTGGAAGAGACTGAGGATATCGGCGAGGATTTTCTTCCGGATTCGATCATAGAATCGGAACAGAAACGGAAGATCATCATGGATATCATCCACAACAGTCTTTCTGAAGATACCGCGATGACGATCATTCTCTTCTACTTCGATGAAATGTCGATCAAGGAGATCGCTGAAGCTCTGCACATTCCCCAGGGAACCGTCCTTTCTCGATTAAACTATGCCAAGAAGAAAATCAAGAAGGAGGTTGAAAAGTATGAAAAAGATAATAAGGATAAACTGTTTGCAATGGGCATCCCGTTCCTGACCAAGCTTTTCGAAAAAGAAGCCGAGCAAGTGGTTTTCAAGCCTATGCCGGCGTCGCTTCTGGAACTTTCCGCATCTTCGAAAGCAACGGGTGCTGCCACGGCTTCTGCTGTGGCAAAAGTGTCCGCCACAATCATTATCCGGAACACTGTTGCCGGTATCCTGGCGGCAGGAGTAATCGGAGGAATCGGATATTTTGGATATCAATCCCTGATCAAGACGAGAAACAAAACGTCGGAATCGTCTATTTCCGGGGAGAGTTCCGGAGGCTCAGATGGACAGAGCGGGTCCTCAACGGAGACCAATGAATCGAAGAAACCCATCAATGTTCTGGGCATGACCCCGGATCAGTTGGATCTTTCCGGCGGATATGTTAGAACCGGTACATCCCACAACTATTACGATAATACCGATGAGACGGAGCATACTTTGTATTACAACGCCGAGGGGCTTCCGGTTCTCGAATGCGGTTTTAACGAAGACAATGTCCTTATCAGTTCGGACTACTTTGTTTATGATCCGGACGGCCGGATCACTCGTGAAGAACACTGGGACGCTTCCAACAAAACACGTGGTGTATATAAAGAATATACCTACGGTGCTCATGGCATCGAGCGCATGGACAGCGGCTATTTTGAGAAGGATCCGGAGAAGTACGAACTGTACGAATACGACACACAGGGTCGTCTCATCAAAGTGACCAGATACAATGTCGGTTCTGATACGGTCTTCTGGTACTGCGACTACGAATACGCAGACGACGGTACATATACGACGAGGATCACGAGTTGGGATATACTGAAACAAAAGATGGTACAATCCAAGGATTACTGCCGATATAGTGCCGACGGAAAGTTGCTGGAAGAGTATCGTGCGACCCAGGCAGAACACTTCGTCTATACTTACGATGACCAGGGAAAACTTATGCTGGTGGAGCACACATACGGTAAAAAAGTCAACGATACCACTTCGTATGAATACGATGGGAAAGGTCGTCTGATCAGTAAAAACAAATCGTATATCAAGAAAGAATGGCTCCTTTACACCTACGAATACAAGGATCTGTAAGCTTCGAGAAATTTTTTCAAAATCTTTCGAATAAATTGCCT
>Ga0247611_10010155_pt1 | contig 11120 bp, 19 predicted proteins | sample 177DNAGHGhighgp2_FD_192422 | JGI IMG/M metagenome (GOLD analysis project Ga0247611, IMG submission 192422) | Sheep rumen microbial communities from Palmerston North, Manawatu-Wanganui, New Zealand - 1770 DNA GHGhigh gp2 | ecosystem: Host-associated > Mammals > Digestive system > Stomach > Rumen... | reverse complement strand
AAAAGAATTTGTTAGTAAATATGATAACTAGAAACGATGTTCTTTTACGTGCAGCTGATGACTGTATGAAAGAACTTTATTCTTTAGCACAACCTCATGTTGAATGGGATGATTTAGTATCACAAACAAAATTATATGTTAATCAATATTTAATATGGTCAAAAACAAAAGATACCGATCCAAATTATATTGGTAAATCTATACTTGAGTGTATTGGTCCACGTCCATATGAGTTTTATTATCTTCCAAGAGAAGTAATGAAAGAAGTTTGTGATAGTTATGTACATTCTTATAAAATAGACAATCAACAAGAACTTCTAGATACAATACAAATTCTTAAAAATTATTGTGAGAAACCTATTGTTGATAAATATATTGATGATTGGACAGATGAAACTGGATTTCATCATCCTGGATATAAAAGTTATGACCATCCTGATAATTTAGAGAAAGAAATTTTTAAAATTATAGATAATAATATTCCACTATATCAACCTCCAAGAAAACTTATTTCTGAACTTCAAAATAAATTCTTTGAATTTCTTGATATGGCAGGAAATTTCTATAGTTGGAATTATGAATTAAATTCTTTTAATACATCAGTATATCTTGGATCAAGTCCATGTTCAAATAAGAAAACAGTAATAGATAATTGGAAACAATATCGCAATAAAGATATTGTTATTGATGAATCAATATATGAAGAAAACGATGATGAATTTTAATGATGTTTTGGTAATTATTTCAACTGCTATTAATAATAATCTTGATATAGTAGTAGATCTTGACAATGTAACTATCTATAATGGTGATAAGTATATTGAGTTTGAATTATTTGAAGATACAGAAGATTTACTTGTAACAACTTCTAATAATGGTGAGATTGAAATTAAGAATTTAACAGAGAATGAAATTCTTAGATATAAGTTAACCTGTAATAATCTTGAGAAGTATAGAGAGAATAAGGCTATTGATTTTATTAATAGTTTCTTCCCTCCAAAGCAAGAAGCAAAAGATTCTAAGAATATTGATGACTTAGACGATGACGAATAATCATGGCAGAGATTTCTTTAAATGAACTTCTAGCAGGAAGAGCTACTCGAATTAAAGCTAACGAGTATCTTCCTACTAGAGCTTATGTAGAACCTTTTATTGAGAGAGTTATTAAATTAACTTCTGAATTTAGAGTTCAAATACAACTTCCAAAACAAATTACTTATACAGAAAATGGGGATATTAATACTGAAGATATAACTTACAATAGAGTTCTTATTGAAGCAATTCTTCCAGATGAATATAAATTCAATGATGATCCTCATAAAACTGTATTAGGAATGGTTTATGGAATAGATGTTCGTAAACCTGTAGTAAAGTTCTTTAAAGGACAAGAAAGAATGTCTTGTACTAATTTATGTGTATTTTCTCCAGAGTTATTATCTTGTCAAGATTTAGAATCTGGAAGTCCAATTGATTTTGATCCACTAACTAGAATTATAGAACAAACTGATGATACAGCAGTTTATATAAAGAAATTAATTGAATCTGAATTTGATACTAATAATAAAAATGTTAATGAATCATTAGGTAAATGGATTAGAAATTGCATAAATCTTAGTTATAATAATCATTATCAGCCAGTCAAAATAGCTTGTTCTACTCCAATTGATGCTTATAAATTATTATTTGAGAAAGAAGATAGTGAATATTATTTTGGAGTGGACAGTGGATTTATGAGTATGTATCAGATTTATAATGCGTTTACTCAAATACTTACTGATGGTATGAAAAAAGATCCATTTAATATATTTGAAAAAACTCTATTACTTAAAAACATTCTTAATATATGATATGGAAAGACAAAAATATAATAAATTAATATTAGAAAGATTGTCTAAATTAGTTAATAAACATCCCGATTTAAGATTTGGACAAATTCTAGTAAGTTGTGATATAATTAAATATGAACCTTCAGTTTTATGTGATGGACAGAGGGAAGATATATTAGTTATTGATCCATTTAATGAAGAATCCAAAATTACTTGGGAAAGAATGTTATTGAATAAGTTTGCTTTCAAAGAAAAATTTAATTAATTATGAGTAAATTATATAAAAATCCTGTATTAGGAGCAATAGCTGGTGATATGATTGGAGTGCCATATGAATGGTATTGCAAACACGGACTAATTGTTCCAGAAAATTTCAAACTTTGGACGGATGAATCTAAGTTTAGTGATGATAGTGTAATGACTATAGCTGTAGCGGATTGGTTATTAACTCCTCCATATAATACAAACAATCTTGTTAAAATTATGCAAAAATGGGGAAGAAGATATCGCAATGCTGGATATGGTTTTTTATTTGGAAAATGGATTGATTCTGATAATCCTCAACCTTATGGTAGCTATGGTAATGGTTCAGCTATGAGAGTATCTCCAGTAGGATGTGTTTTTAATACATTAGAAACAACATTAGCTATAGCTGAACAGTCTGCTTCTGTTAGTCACAATCATCCAGAAGGAATTAAAGGAGCACGATGTGTTGCTGAAGCTATATTTAGATTTATGAACGAAGGAGCTCTTACTAATGATTTTTTTGATAGATACGATTCATATGATCTATCAAAAACTCCAGAAGAAATAATTAAATCTGGTTATAGATTTGATTCAACTTGTCAAGGTAGTGTTCCTGAAGCTATTTGTTGTTTTCTTAATAGTGGTTCATATGAAGAAACTATAAGAAACGCAGTTATGCTTCGTGGTGATGCTGATACTCAAGCAGCTATAGCAGGTTCAATTGCAGCAGCATATTGGGGAGTTCCTCAAGATATTTATGATGAATGTTTGGATAGACTTCCAGATGAAATGTATAATATTCTAGAATTTTTCTCACAAAAATTCGGATTAGAGTTCTAAATATTATTTTGATTAAAGGGTTATTAGGAATATATTAATAGTTCTAATAACCCTTTAATTTTTAATTTATGTAGAAAGAAACAATGTTTATTATTAAACGTTCAGGTAAAAAAGAACAATTTAATCCTAACAAAATTAAAGATGCTATCAAAGCAGCCTTTAATTCTATAGGATATGCTGTAGATGATGATGTATATAATGAATTAGTTAATTCCGTTAAGGTATGGGATGATATGAATATCGAAGATATTCAAGATCAAGTAATTGAAACTTTAAGAAATTTTGATTACAACGAAGTAGCTGATTGTTATCAAGCATATAGATTAGACCATAAACAAGCTAGATTTATCCGAGAAAGAATTGACTATATGGATAAATATGCTAATACTGATACTAATGCTTCAACAGCGTCTGAGACAGATGCTAACGCTAACGTTACTATGAAAAATGTAGCTAATCTTGAAGGTGAAGTTTATAAAGTAACAAATAGGCGTATTCAAAGACAGAGAATGAAAGACAAGCTCAATGAAATGTTCCCTGAGGAAAATGATTTGGGTAAACAATATATAAAGGATTTGGAGAATTGGATTATTTATACACATGATGAAGCATCTTCTCCTGTTCTTAAACCTTATTGTATGGCAGCAACTCTTTATCCTTTAATGGCTGAAGGAGTTGGTGTAATAGATGGAGTGACTCCTACTCCTCCAAATGACATACAATCATTTAGTGGACAAGTAACAAATTTAGTATTTTTGTTATCAGCATCTGCTAAAGGAGCAATAGCTTTAGGTGACTATTTTATAGCACTTAATTATTATGTAATAGCTGAATATGGTCCAAATTGGTATGAAAAACTTGATGTTAATATAACTACGGATCATTGTCTTAAACCAATGACTATTAAAAGAGCTATTAGAAAAGGTATGAAACAATTTATTTATGGTGTTAATCAACCAGCAGGTAACAGAAGTTACAATTCTCCTTTCTCTAATTGTTCTTATTATGATAAAACATACTTTAATAGTATATTTGAGGATTTTTATTATCCTGACGGAACTCAACCAGAATGGAAAGCTATAGATACTCTTCAAAGAATATTTATGGAACTTCACAGAGAACTTAGACTTATTAAACCATTAACATTCCCTGTTACTACATTTGCTATGGTACATGATGGTACTGATGTAATTGATAAAGAATATAAACAATTATGTGCAGATGAATGGGCAAAAGGTGGAAGTTTCTTCTGTTATCTTTCTAATAATCCATCAGCATTAGCTAGTTGTTGTAGAGTACTTAATGAAATGTCTGAAAATACATTTAGTAGTACTACAGGAATGACTGGGATCATGACTGGATCTTGTAATGTAATTACTCTTAATATTAATAGAATTGTTCAGGATTGGTATCAAAAACATATGGATAATTCTAATTGGACTAAAACTCCAAAAGTTAATACTAATGCACAATGGGCTTCTCTAAAGAATTATTTAATTAATATATTAGAAAGAGTTTATAAGTACCATATAGCATATAAGACAATGCTTTATGATTTAGAAGAGAAAGGTATGTTTAGTCCATCTAATGGAGGATATATTTATATGAAGAAATTATATTCTACTATTGGATTAATTGGATATACTGAAGCTGCTCAATTCTTGGGAATGTCTGTTTCTAATAATAAGGAATATATCGATTTCTTAAGATTAATATTTGGAACTGTTAAAGAACAAAATAAGGAACATTCTATTAGAGATAAGAAGAGACCTATTTTATTTAATAGTGAAGCTATACCTGGTGAGAATCTAGGTACTAAACTATATGAAAATGATAAGAAAGATGGATATTGGGTACCTGAAAACCAAAATCTCTATAATTGTTATTTCTATAATCCTTGGGATAACACTTCTATATTGGATAAATTCATTTTGCATGGGAAACAGGTTGCTACTTTTTGTGACGGAGGACAGGCTTTACATGCTAACTTAGATGAACATTTATCTAAAGAACAATATCTTAAATTAATAGATTTTGCTATCAAAGAAGGAACAAATTATTTTACATTTAATATTCCTATTAGTGAATGTAAATCTTGTGGTCACGTAGTAAATGCTCCAATTGAAGAATGTCCTATTTGTCATAGTAAAAATATAGATTATTGGACGCGTATAATCGGATATCTTCGCCCTGTTAGTGCTTTTAGTAATCCTAGAAAGATAGAACAGAAGAATAGAGTATATAGTAGAAATGGAATTAGCTGAGATAATTTCATATATTGCTACATTATTTTTATTAATATCATTATGTTGTAGAACTGTTTGGTTAAGAATATTTCAAATATTTGGATGTTTTGCTAATATGACTTTTGCTTATATGATATTGGAGCAATCAATATCTGCAAGAAGTATAATATATTCTAACATAATTTATTTAATAATAAATATTGTACAATTATACAGAGAATTAAAAAGAGTAAAATTTTATGGAATATTTAATTAAAGAAGGATGGTAGCTTAATCCAAATGAAAAAATTGTTAAAGGTATTACTAGAGCTATTGAAAGGAACGAGGGCATGTGTCCTTGTGTTCATGATGATGATGATGGAGATTTGCATTGCCCTTGCGAATCGTATAGAGAGAAAGATAAATGCTGTTGCCAACTATATATTAGAAAAGTATGATTGAAATTAGTGAAAAAAGATATGCCGAACTTTTAAGAAAAGAATATATCTACGATTGTTTAGAATATGCTGGAGTAGATAATTGGATATCTTATGATTTTGCTATGAACGAAGAATTTGAAGATATGCCTTCAGCAAATGAATTTAAAAGTTGGGATGATGATAAAGTAATTAGTTATTGGGAAGAAAGAGATTAATGAAATATTTGAATACTATGGTTACATTTAGTGAATTTCCTGATGAAATTGCTTTATGTATAAATATAACTAATTGTCCTTTCCATTGTCCTGGATGCCATAGTCCAGAACTTTGGAAAGATATTGGCAAACCATTAACACAAAGAAGTTTAGAAAGATTAATTTCTGAGAATGATGGAATTACTTGTATAGGATTTATGGGTGGTGACCCTGAGATTGTAAATCTATTAGCTCAAGTAGTTCATAAACATTATTTAAATGTTGGTTGGTATTGGGGAGGAAATACTATTCCTTATGATAAAATAAAACTAGAAAATTTCGATTATATAAAAATTGGCCCTTATATAAAAGAAAAAGGTCCGCTTGATAATCCAAATACTAATCAAAAAATGTTTGAGGTTGTTGAAATGGTAGATGACTATGATAATAAGTATTATGAACTTAAAAATATAACTTTTAAATTTTGGAAACATGGAAGTAAAGGATAAGATAATAACAGTAAATTGTTTGCCTTCAGCTGGAATTATATTATCTATAATATTTTTTTTAGCTAAAATATTTGATAAGATAGATTGGAGTTGGTGGTGGGTATTTAGTCCATTATGGCTTCCATTAGCATTTATATTAGGAATAAGTATAATTGTTGGAATTGTTTATTTAATATCAATATTAATTGGAATATGGTTAGTAAAATAATTACTGATGGATGGCCTGGAGATAATGAAATTCTTTTAGATGAAATAACTTGTACATATATTCAAGAACCTGATTGCACAGAGGATAGAAATGGAGATCCTCAATCTATAACATTTTCTAGTAGAGATGGTGGTGGTGGTAAATTCATTAATATTAAAACTGATGGATGGAGTATATGTGGAGATAATTTAGAAACAGATTTAATTCCTTTAATAAAGGATTTTAAACATAGAATGAACGATGAAGATTTTAGTAATTCCGGATGTTCACGGGAGAAAATTTTGGAGAAGAGCGATAGCTGATAATATAGGAAAAGTTGATAAGGTAATATTTTTAGGAGATTATCTTGATCCATACCATAATGAAATAGAAGAAAATCCTGATTCAATGGAATGTAAATCATTTAGTGATTCACAAAATCTTTTAAAAATACTTAATGATATTGTTTCATTAAAGAAGAATGAACCTAATAAATATATTTTATTAACTGGAAATCACTCTGACTCATATATATGGTCTAAATTTTCTGCTGCATCAAGAACTGACTTTAGAAATTGGGAGAAATATCATAAATTTTTTTCACAAAATTTAGAATATTTTAACTTGGTTTGGATTGAAGATAATTGTATATTTAGTCATGCAGGTATAAGTCAAGGATGGGCTAAAAAAGTGTGGGAAATTTTTGAATATCCAGAATTTGAATTTAAGTCTATAATGGATGTTGCATTAGCAATAAACGATATTCCATTAACTAAGTTTAACAATTATGTTAATATAATTAGTAATATATCTTATTATAGAGGAGGAAGTAGTTTCTATGGTTCCTGTGAATGGGCAGATTTAAGAGAACATGTAGATGTTAATAAATCTATGATCGAAATAGTTCCAAAAGGTGAAGATGGAATATATCAAATATTTGGACATACTCAATTAAAAAAACCTTTTATTAATGATAAATGGGCTTGTTTAGATTGTAGAAAGGGTTTTATTATAGATACTTTAACATACAAAATTGAAGAAGCATGACAGTTAAAGTAGTTTTTGATAATATAAAAGATAAGGAGTTGGTTGAATTAGTAGAATTTCCAACTCCTTTTTTCGTGGATTATGTAGATATTAGAACTAAAAATGGTAAAAAAGAAGGATATAAAATAAAATCAGAATTTGGCTCCAGAAAAAATCCATTTGTAGTTATATATGATGATGAAGATAAATTTAAACAGTGTTTTTGGAGTGAATCTGGAAATGCTGTACAACAATTTATTAATGCTATAAAAGTATATGATTGTAAAATTCAAGAAGCTTGATGAAAATGCTGTAATTCCATTTAAGAAACACCCTATTGGAGATGCTTGTTATGATTTAATTCCTGTAAGTTGTAAGTATAATCCTAAATATGATAGGTTTGAATATGGATTAGGATTTGCCACAGAATTTACTCCTGATTGGGAAGCAGAAATTAGACCTAGAAGTACTAATACTAAAACAGATTGTTATATTCCAAATGCTCCAGGAACTATTGATGCTTCGTATAGAGGACAATGGTTTGTATTTGTTAAACTTCGTGATTCATTTGATGTATTATTTCCAACCGGAGATAGAGAGTTAAATATTCTTGAAATGGAGAATGAATTAAGGCCTTATCCTATAGATGGTAAAACAGCTATTGCACAGGTAAAGTTTAATAGAGTTGAAAACGCTGATTGGATTGAAGTAGATGAATTATCTGATACTGATAGAGGTACAGATGGAGGACTTATTCGTGAAGGAAAATGATAACTAAAGAAGAATTTATTAAGTTTATTAAAGCTTATGAAGAATTTGAAAAAGGTATAAATGATCTTGAAAAATTTTTAAGTGGAGATAGATCATACGGAGTAGATTTATGGGAATCTGGTTGGGTTGATGCTGTATGTAAAATGTGGGATCAATTTATGTATTCTCACTTTACAGAAGAAGGTTCTGATTTAATAAATTGGTGGAAATTTGAAAATGTTGATAAAATAATTACTCAAACAGTAGATCCAGATTTATTTAATGGAAAATCTGAAATAAAATATAATGTAAATAATATAGAGGATTTATGGAATTATTTAAATAAATTTTCATCAGATTACTTTAAACAGGCTTCAGTAAAAAAATATAAATCTAATGTTTGATGATTTGTTTAAACCACAAGAAGTAATTCCTAATGAAAAAATTTGGTATCTTATAAGTAAAGATGCTAAAGGAAAGATTAGAGTTGCCACAGTAAACTATGAATTAATTAATCCAAAGGATAAACAAAAACGTTATTTTGTAATTCATAGAACTTCTGGATTACTTGGAGGTAAACAAACATCACAACCAGATAAAATAGTAGAAAGAGGAAAAGCAACTCGTAACCTTTGGGAACAAGTTATGCTTGAAGCTAAACATTTAGTTAAAGAAAAACTTGATAAAGGCTATAGAGAAATTGATACTAATCCTGATGAACATTCTGAATCTGAATTATTAGATATTTTGGGAGAAGTTGTAACAAATCAGGATGGTGTTCCTAAACCAATGCTTGCTAAACAGGCTGACAAGGTTACTGATAAAAAAATATTTAATAAGACATGGTTTGCATCTAGAAAAATAGATGGGTTAAGAGCTTTAATCTACATGGGAACAGATGGAGAATTACATACTTCTTCTCGTGGTGCTATGAACTATGATGCAGCAATGTATGAAATTCTTAGTCATCCAACTTTGATTCAGATATTTAAAGAAAATCCTGGATTAATTATGGATGGAGAATGTTATCATCATGGATATAGTCTTCAAAAACTTAATAGCATAGCTCGTACACAGAAAACTGCTGTTGATTATGAAGTTCTTCAATTTTATTGGTATGATGTTGTAGATATGAATTCTACATTTGATGAAAGGTGGGCATATATGCAAGATTTAAAAGACCAATATAACTTTGAATTTGATCCAGAAAAACAATTTAGACCTGATGAATTAAGAATACAATTTGTTCCTCAAATAACTGTATCTTCTTGGAACGCTATTATGGATTTACATAATGAATATGTTTCTGAAGGTTGGGAAGGAGTAGTTATAAGAGATCCAGATAAAGTTTATAAACCTAATGGAAGAAGTAATGATATGATTAAAATTAAACTTTATCAATCTAAAGAATTCTTGATAACTGGATATGAATTGGGTTTAAGAGGAACTGAAGATATGGTATTTAATCTTATTACTAAAGATGGAATTCCATTTAAAGCTAAACCACACGGAGATAGAGAACAAAAAGAATGGTACGTTAACAATTTTGAAGAAGAATGTCTGAATCAATATGCTAATGTTAAATTCTTTTATTTAAGTGATACAGGTTGTCCATTACAACCTTCAGTATCTAGTATAAGAATAAAAGAAGATATGCCAAATGACTAAAATAAAAGAACATTATGAACGTATATGAAATAACTCTTCATAGAGTAGTAGAACATGAAACAATTTATCGTGTAACGGCTAGTAACGAGGAAGAAGCTGAAGGACTTGTATTATTTGGAAATTATGATGAGATAATACATGATTGTGAAGAAGGAGAAGTAGAAGATCCAGATGTTATTGGTATAGAAAAATTATGATACAATTAGTTGTTAATGTTAATTTACTAAGAGAAATAGACGAACGTAAGTTAATAAATACTTACGCTCGTTTCCTATATAATAACGAAAATGATGTTTCTAATGATGTTAGAATAAAAGAAAATCTTATAGAACTTCTTGATTGGGATGTTAATGGAGACGAAGCATTAGGAATTTATTGTGGAAAATTTGAGTCTATTAAAAATAGAGATTGGGAAACATTAATCCAATTTATAAAAGATAATGGAGCTGAAATTAAAAAATTATCATATACTCCAGTTAAAAAACGTAAATTGGAATCAATTAAAATAGTAAATGATAATCTACAAGCTAAAAAACAACATAATATAGAACGATTCACAGATTCAAATTATACAGTAAGTGGAAGAGGTAAGAAAGCTAGACCTTGTATTTATAAAGGAAAAGAATATAAATCTCGTCAAGAATGTATGTATAAAGAGGGATTAACTAAATATCAATTATGGATTTACTTAAAAGAAACTAATCAAATATGAATAAAATTAAATTATTTAATAGGGATCATGCTCAGTTATGGTTGGTAAAAACTTCTAAAAAAATAGAAGAACCTAATATTTATGAATGGAAATTAACTGTTGATCCAAAACATAAATATATTTTTGAATATTGTAGATTTATTTATGAAAGTGGATTTTATTCAGATATAATTGCAATTGATCCTGCTGGTGGTCCTATGATATCATTAGGAGATATATATAAAAACAAATATAAGATAGTTAAATTAAATTCTATCAATAGTATTTGGATAAGTGAAAGAACTGATAATAACGAAGAACATACTGAATGAAAATAGTGATATTTTAAAATGTTTTTTTAAAGACATTGATAAATATCCTATATACTCTGGAGAAGAGCAAATTGAACTAGCTAAATTAGCAAAAAATGGAGACAATAAAGCAAGAGATAAATTGATTAATTCAAACTTGCGTTTTGTTATTAGTTGTGCTAAAAATATACAAAACAAGGAGTTCCT
>Ga0247611_10010153_pt1 | contig 11122 bp, 6 predicted proteins | sample 177DNAGHGhighgp2_FD_192422 | JGI IMG/M metagenome (GOLD analysis project Ga0247611, IMG submission 192422) | Sheep rumen microbial communities from Palmerston North, Manawatu-Wanganui, New Zealand - 1770 DNA GHGhigh gp2 | ecosystem: Host-associated > Mammals > Digestive system > Stomach > Rumen ... | reverse complement strand
GCCTTTTTTAGTTACTGATGAGAATAGTACAATATCATCATTTTCTCCTAAAGCAAAAGTTTCTTTAATTGCTTGTTCATTTTTTTGACGATCGCTTTGATTAACTTTATCTAGTTTAGTAGCTACTATAGTTACATCTAAATTGTAATACTTCATAAAGTTAAACATTAGGATATCATCTTCCATAGGTTTATGACGTAAATCTACTAAAAGAAATACTCTTTTTAAATTATCTCTATTTTTTAAATATTCTTCAATCATTAAACCAAATTTTTTTTGAGTATCTTTATCAGTTGAAGCATATCCATAACCAGGTACATCCACTAAGTAGAAATTTTCATTAACTAAATAGAAGTTAAGAGTTTGAGTTTTTCCTGGTGTAGCACTTGTATGAGCAAAATTCTTACGATTAATTATTGTATTAATAAAAGAACTTTTTCCGACATTACTGCGTCCTACTAATAGGAATTCACTTTTGTTATCTGTAGGATATTGGCTATCTCTTACTGCCATACATTTTAGGTCAACTGATTCAATTTTCATAAAAAATCACCTGGGTAAATTATACCTAATAATAAACTAAATTGTCAAACATGGAAAAAACATCCTTATTGGATGCTTTTATTCTACTGTAACACTCTTAGCTAAGTTTCGTGGTTTATCGATGTCACAACCTCTTAATTTAGCTACATAATAAGATATTAATTGACATTTAATAATTACAAATAATGGATTTATTAAATCATGATTTTTAGGTATTTTAATTAACATATCATAAATATCTTTATCTGTTACTTCTTCACTAGAAATAATAATACTCTTAGCTCCTCTAGCACATACTTCTTTAGTATTACTTAGAGTTTTTAATTTGATATCTTCATCAGTAATAATGCTAATTACTGGTGTTTTATCATCAATTAAGCTAATTGTTCCATGTTTTAATTCACCAGCAGCATATGCTTCACTGTGAATATAGCTTATCTCTTTTAGTTTTAATGAAGCTTCTAAGCATAATGTATAATCAATTTTACGACCTAGGAAGAAAATATCTTCACTTTGATAAATAGCTTTAGCTACTTCTTTAGTATCTTCAATACTTTCAAGCATTTTATCTACTTTAGCTCCCAAATCCTTATATACTTCAATATCTTTTTCAGTTAAAGTATTTTTATGAAGACCAAGATAATATGCTATTAAAGATAAGATTATTAATTGACAACTGTAAGCCTTAGTTGTAGCAACTGCTATTTCTGGTCCAGCTTTTATATATATAACTTTATCTGCTTCACGAGCTATTGAAGAACCAACAACATTAACGATTGCTAGTGTTGTTAAGCCCATTTCTTTACATTTACGAAGTACAGCTAATGTATCTGCAGTTTCTCCACTTTGACTAATCAAAATAATCAAGTGATTTTTTTGATAGAAGTGTTCTGTATAACGATATTCTGATGCAATGTCTACATAAACTGGTATTTTTCCGTATTTTTCAATTAGATTCTTACCTACTAAACCTACATGATAAGCACTACCACAACCAATTATATCAATAGCATCATATTTTTCTAATCCTGCTAATTCTTTAGTAAAGTATTCTTTATCATTTATAAATTCATTAATGGTATCCATTAACACTTTTGGTTGTTCAAATATTTCTTTTAACATAAAATGTTCATAACCATTTTTCATAGCAGAATCAATACTACTACTAAATACTTGTAATTCTTTTTTTGTTTCTTTACCATTACTAAATATTTTTACTTCATTTTCATTTAATACTGCATATTCATCATTTAGTAATAAATAATATTTATTTGTATATCTAAGTATTGCTGGAACGTCACTTGCGATATAGTTACCATCTTCAGCTATTCCAATGATAAGTGGGCTATCTTTACGAATACAATATAAATTCTTATCACCATCTATAATTATTCCTAAAGCATAACTTCCTATTAATGTTTTGTTTAAATCTTTTAAAATGTTTAAAATATCTTTATTTTTTAATTCTTTATCAATGAAAGCTGCAACTACTTCACTATCAGTTTCACTTTGAAAATTATATTCAGTTAGTTCTTTTTTTAATTTGTCGTAATTTTCAATTATTCCATTGTGAACAAGTGTTACTTTACCAACGCGATGAGGATGGCTGTTTTCTTTACATGGTTTACCATGAGTTGCCCATCTAGTATGACCAATTCCTAAATAAGATTCTTCATCTAGATTAATTGTTTCTTTTAAGTTCGCAATTCTTCCTTGTTCTTTTTTTATTTCTATTTCATCATTTTTTAGATATGCTATACCAGCACTATCATATCCTCTATATTCTAGTGATTCTAGACCACTAATTATTTTTGGTATACATTTTTCTTTTCCAATGTATCCTACTATTCCACACATAAAAATCCTCCATACAAAAAAATATGGAGAATTATCATTTGTTATAATCTTAATTTTATTTTTTAGATAATTCTATCGTTTCCATTATTACGTAGTAACATCCGCCGAATTTTTCGATAATTACTAACCTCGTCATCCGTTAAGGACCTGGCGCTAACTTTATTTTTATACCTTTCTCATCATAAAGCTTTAATTAATTATATGATATATAGAGTACAAAAGTCAAAGAAATAGAGTAAATTTACAACGCATTTACTCTGTTATATTTTTGATATTTAAACTATTAATAATGACGTCAGCACTATCTAGAATTATATCAAAATAGTTTTGATCAGCTACGTAATATAGAATTATCAAACTAGAATCTTTTTTGTAGACATTTACTAAGGCTTGTTCTTTATCATTTTCGTATAGGAATGAATATGAATCGTAGTTATTATTATTCTCTTTAAAATTAATTAATTGATAATCAGGATTTTGTTCATTTATAAGTGTTTTTATATCACTTAACATATCTTTTAGAGATATATCTATTAGGTAATCATCTAGTTTTTTATTTTTTATTTTTATTTTGGCTGTATTCTTTTTATGAGTTAGTGTCAATTCATCATTTTTTTCTGATAAATTCCAAGTAGTATCATATTTAAATGAATAATAATTATTAGAGTATTCTTTTATTTTAATCTTATTATTATTTATTACAATGAAGATTGTTATAATTGTTACTATTATAAAAGCTATAATTAGTATAATATTTTTAATTTTTTTATCCATATTATGCCTCCATAATAAGAATGACTATATAACTCATATCTGATTTGATCATAATATTATATTTGTTATTTTTTAAAACTATTTTATTATAGGTATTACTTTTGATTTCATATCCTTCTTCAATTAATTCATCTATATAATTTGTTAAAAGATATTGATTAGAAATAGTATCTTGAAGATTATTTTTATATCTAATACTAATTATATTATTTTCATAATTTGCTTTAATTATTTTTAATGGAATGTTTTCCTCTATTTTACCTATTTGTTTGTAATTATCCCATATATGATCTGGAATATTAAATATTGATTTTTCCTCTTGAATGTTTAGTTCACTTTTTATTTTAAAATTATCTAGTGAAGTATAAGTTATATCTTCATATCTTTGATTGTTTAAAATTTCTTGTAATTTAATTAAATAGTCTGTACTATTGCCATATGATAAATCAGAATTTAGTAATTCATCTGTATTGAAACCAACTACTTGTCCATTTTCATTATACAAAGCACTTCCAACATCTGATTTGTTTTGAACAAATAGTTTTTCTATTTTGCCATTTGTAACATTCAAAAATTTTCCGTAGTTGATACTAAATGTTGTGTTTTGTTTACTATTAATTGTGAATAAATTATCATTTGTTTTCAGAGTACTTGGCGATGTAAAAGAAACAGGGGTACCAACATTTTCTGTTTTTAAAACAGCTACATTATAATCTGTGTTTACAGCAATAAGACCTAAGATATTATAACTATTACCATTAGCATCATTGATATATACAAAGCTATTATTTTCTATTAATTGTTTTGCAATTGACCATGTTGTAACAACAGCACCTTTAGTGATAAAAAAGCCACTACCATATATTTCTTTTTCAGCATTCAAACCTGTAATAGCTATATTACTATTTGATACTTTGGCATATACATTATTTAGAGTTTCATTATCAATACTTGTTGTTTCTGTAGTTATTTTATTAAATGTAGCTCCGATATTGTTACCATTATTTTCTTTAAGAGTAATTTCATCGAAGTATTCATTTAATTCGTCTTCATATGTAATCCAAGGATAAAAAACTTTGTATTCATCATTATCTTTTTTTAACCAAAAAATTACAATTATATCTTTTTTTTCATTATCTATTTGACAATTTGGAATATAAGCAAATGAATAAACTCCATTATCAGTTTTAGATGTTCTTATTATTTTTATATAATCGTATGTGATGTTTTTTTCACTAATTTTAGAAAGATATGATTTTATAAAAGCAAATGAACTTAAATTAGAAAAACCATTATTATCAAGATACATATAATCTGTAAACTCACTTAGTTTTTCTTCTTCACTTTTATTTGAAAATGAAATTGATATTAGTTTTTTTGTAATATTTTGAATTTCTTTATTATACTCTATTTTTTGTTCATAACCTGATGCATCTATTTTATATTGTAGTTCTTCTAATTTTTCGTCATAATTATTGATTACTAACTTATTAAGATCGATATCAAAAGCCTTAACAGAAGGAATAAATAATAAAATAGAAATTATTGTTAATATTATCTTTTTCATATTTACCTCCTTTTATAAATAACTAACTAATACTTCTACTATTAGCTTACTAGGAATACTAGCGTTATCTTTATTTAAATAACAATCATGAAATGCTTCTGCTATAGTTTCATCATATATGTAGTTTCCACTTGTATCTTTGGCTATGGCATATTTAGAAATCATTTCACGGAAATCATTAAATGATATACTACTATATTTTTCTACATATTTACGATATGCTTGATTCAATATGTAATATGCAAAATCACCATTATTGAAATCCTCAGATATTTTATATAACATGTCAGCATCAGCTGTTCTAACAAAATTCATTTTGGATTGATTATAATGATTTAATAAAGCTATATATGATAGATAATGGCCGAATTCATGGGCAACTGTGCTACTTTTGGTAGCGTTTGCAGGAAAATAGCCAACATTGGTACTATATGATACGGCTTTATCTATTTTTTGAACATTTAAAAAGTATTTGGCGTTTAATAATATTTGGGTTTTAATACCAACAGGATAACCATTTCGAGTATCACTTTGAGCAAAGGTGAAAATTGGCATAAAAGCAGCCATAAAATCTCCATCATCACCGACATTAGCAAGAGTTATATTTGTTAAATAATTACGAGCTTGAGGATATTTATTATATATGTAATTAATAACACTTTTTAATTCTTTAGCAAAATCTACATCCATTTCACATAGATTGGCAGCTTTAATTCCATAATTGCTAGTTATATCATTTTCTATCTGAATTATTTCACTTGGGCAATCTTTTTTCTGAGCATTACTATCAGCGACTATTAATTTATAAACATCTTCTTCACTTGTAATTGATTGTTTATAGTATTGTTTATTATAAATTATTTTTGTTTGGCTTAAACTTGTTGTTTGTGATGTTACTTTACTAGGAATTATTTCAGGTGTTGTCGGTATATAAACATTTTCTGTATTGGTACTTTTTTCATCCTCTAATTCAAAAAACAATTCTTCATTTGTACATATAAAGATGATAGCAATTATTCCTATCCACAGAAAAATAATGATTCCATATATTAAGATTTTCGGTGCTTGTTTTTTTTCTGTTGACGACTCTTTATCACCACAAAATGGACAACTTGAAAAACCATTTTCGTTGTATCGTGTATGGCATTTAGGACATATCATATAAACACCTCTCTATGATGTATTTTACCACGATTGCATAAAAAAAAGAAGATTATTCTTCTTTTCTTCCTAAAACTTCACGAGGTTTAGATCCATTTTGAGGGCCGATTACTCCTCTTTCTTCTAATAAATCAATTATTCTAGCTGCACGGTTGTAACCAAGTCTGAATCGACGTTGGATTAATGAGGCACTTATTTTACCTGTTTCCATAGCAAATTCTAATACTTCATTATATAATGGATCATCTCCTGATTCTTTGTCTCCAGAAACAGGATTATGTTCTTCTGCTTGAGCTCTTTCTAATGAATCATCATATGTTGCAATTTGTTGTCCACAAACATATTCAATTACTCTTCTAATTTCGTCATCTGTAATAAAACAACCTTGAATACGAGTTGGTGTATTTTGTCCCATTGGTAGGAATAACATATCTCCTTTACCTAATAGTTTTTCTGCTCCGGCTGTATCAAGAATTGTTCTTGAATCTACAAATGATGCAACAGCAAAGGCTATACGAGACGGAATATTTGCTTTAATAACACCAGTAATAACATTTGTACTTGGTCTTTGAGTAGCAACAATCAAGTGAATACCTGCTGCACGAGCAAGTTGAGTTATTCTCTGAATTGATGCTTCTACTTCTTTTGAAGCAACCATCATAAGATCTGCTAACTCATCAATTATAACGACGATATATGGCATTTTATCAAGTGAAACACTTGGATCTTTTTCTTTTTGTTTATTGACATATTCATTATATTCTTCAATTTTTTTAACTCCCGTTTCAGCAAACTTGTCATATCTTTCATCCATTATTGCAACTATTCTTTGTAAAGCTGCTGAAGCTTTTTTTGGATCTGTAATAACTGGCCATAGTAAGTGTGGTATACCATTATAATTGGACATTTCAACTTTCTTAGGGTCAACTAAAACTAATCTTACTTGATCTGGACGATATCGCATTAAAATTGAAGCGATTATACTATTCATACATACTGATTTACCACTACCAGTAGAACCCGCTACCAGTAAGTGTGGTGTTTTGGTAATATCCATTGTTTGAACACGACCCATTAAATCTTTTCCTAAAGCAGCAAGTATTTTTGCATTTTCTTGTTCTTTTGGAACAAAGCCCAAAATTTCTCTTATTTTAACGGCACTAATAGAAGGATTTGGTATTTCTATTCCAACCGTACTCTTTCCTGGAATTGGTGCTTCAATAGAAACGTGCTTAGCAGCTAGAGCTAGTGCTATTTCTTTATCAATATGTTCTACTCTTGATAGTTTTGTACCACTTGAAACTGCTACTTCATACTGAGTAACTGCTGGACCGACATGGATTTCAACAACTGTTCCTTTTATATCGAAATCTGCTAGTACTCTTTCAAGAATTATTTTATTACTTTTCGTAAAATCATTACTATTTACCTTATTAGTTTGTTTAGGTATTTCATCTAATAGACTTATACTAGGTAAGCGATAAATACCTTTTGGTGTTGCTACTGGTTCTGCAGGGGCAATGTCATGTTCTTTTAGTTCAGTTGTTAGCGCAACTGGTGTTGTTATAACTGGATGACTTTCTTTTGTTTCATGATGTTGTTCATATGTTTTTTCGTATGTTTCATCTTCTTCGTCATCATCCTCTTCTTCTTCATCATCTTCATTGTCATGACGATTTTTTATTTTATCCTTTATTTTATTGAGAATAGCACCGAGATCAACATTAAATACCAGTACACAGCTGAATATTGCTAAAGCAATTAATACAATGATTGTTCCAACTTTGCCAAATAATTTGGATAATCCTAGGGAACAAACAGCACCAATAATTCCACCACCTATGTTATGACTTCTTTGGCCACTTGAAAGAATGCTATCGTTGCCACTCATAGGTGCTATACGCAACTTATAACTATTAAGTGTTTCATTAACTATTTGTTTTGGTTCAAATTTGTTTATAAAGCTAATATGGGAAGCTGTTAATATTACAATTATTAGGATATATACTCCTAGTAGTTTGGCAGTAAAGAAGTTAGGTAGTTTTCTCTTCATTAACATATATAAACCCATTCCTAAAACTAGAAGAAGTATTAAAGCCCACCATTCTCCTACTATAAACATTGCAAATTGTTTAATCATTTCACCAACTGGTCCAAAGCCGAAACCAATTATACCAATTACAATTAGTAATAGACCAATTAATTCAACACTATAATTGAATCCTTCTTTTTCTTTATGCTTTGATGATTTTTTCTTCTTTGCCATATTATCTCACCATAATGATTATAGCATTATTAGGATAATTATTGCAAAGATATTACAATTATTTAACATTATTTCACACAAAAAGGAGATTAACAATCTCCTGTACTTTCAACTGGACAGCTATCAGCTAAATAGTTACTTATCATATCTGTATATCTTCTAACAAAGGCATCTCCGATTAATGTACCTGCAAGACATTCAAATATTTTGCCATCTCTAACTGTAACAACTGTTGGTCCAACAAGTCTTTTTTCATTAATTGTAATTATTTTACCTAATGATGTTTCTAACTTATAATCAGGTAAATATTTTTTTAACAATTCTAATAAATCATAATATTCTTGATCTGCTTTTTTAGATTGTACCCCACTTGTTCCACGAGAGTTTGGTTCATATTCATCCCTAACATTTGTTATATCAACATAGTATATTTCTTCTAAATTTGTACTTTCCATTGCTTTTAATAATTTAGGAACAGAATTTCTAGAATCATTTTCTTTGGGCGTTCCAAAATATATTACACCAGTTCCTTCTTTAAGAATTTTAATTGATTCACTTAGACTAATATATTTAATGTTGTTATCATCAGCAATTTCAACTTTATCATATTTATCATTTAAATCTTCATATTCTTTTTTAAACTTTTTTTCGTCTTCAGTTAAAGTAATTTTTGTTTCTTGCTTGTTTTTTATGTTTTCGTTGTCTTTTTTGTTTTTATATTGATAAATAAAGTATCCTGATACTATTAGAACTATGACAATCACTGCACAAATGATTGTTTTAAAATATTCAGAAGTCTCTTTATCTTTCATACTTACTTTTTTTTCTGATGATTTTTTTTCTATTTCTTTAACAGTTCCATCTTTTATTACTGGTTTTTTAGCCATAATTTCACATCCTTAAATATACTATATTATAACAATTATTAAAGACTATGACAATCAAATAAAAAAGAATAATAGTTTTCTCTATTATTCTAATTTAGTAATTCTAGAATGCAATATTCATATTTGTATGTTCTTCCTTCTTCATCGCCGAATGCGATTTCTGTTACAGTATCATTGTCGTGTACTAGGAAGTATCTTGATTCAAATCCTGATTCTATATCTTGAGCTGTCTCTGGTTTAGCATATGTATTTCCAATTAGTTTACCATCATAGAAATAGAACGTTCCATTATTATTCTTGACACCAATTCCTAAAGATGAGCCTGTTGCTTTGATTAGAGGCGTTGTAGTAGAAACATCTTCTGTCGTAGCTCCTTGACCATGTTTAGATCCTAAAATTAACGTTGAAGAAGAACCATTAATATATGCTCCATAAGCTTTATTTCCTTTTATATCATAAGAACTAGTTTCCATTGATATTGTTCCGTTTGAACTATATAATCCATAGGAATTATTAGCGCCATTAGTTGTTATTGTTGAATTATCAAATACGGTATTAGTGTTTGATGAACTATTATATATACCATATGATGTTCCACCATTAACTATCGTAATAATATCGTTAGATGATGTTATTTTACCACTATTTTCATTTTCAATGCCTATTAACGAAACTTTTTTGCTAGATTGTGATGTAGTTGTATTTTCATCTATATATATATCATTTCCTGTTGAAGTTACATTTCCACCAGAGTTATATATACCTGAAGCTGTATATTCACTAGTTGCATAACTACTTCTATATAATTTAATTTCACTATTTTCAATATTTAGTGTTCCTGTATTATAAACTGATCTATGGTTATATGGATTATTATTTATATTGTTTATTTTGATATTATATAATGTTAAATTTGATGAATTAGTAATATGGGTTGTTGTATTGTATATGTTTTCATATGTTTTATTAATGTTTGACCCATTAATGGTCATTTTTGCCATATTATTAATGTTTCCTGTTATGTCTCCTCTAATTATATCTATAGTTCCTGTTTGGTTATAGATTTGACCTGTTAACAAATCTGTATCTGTAATCGTTATTTTAGAAGAATTATTAAATTTGTAAATTGTATTACTGTTAGATGTTACTATCGCATTCGCTATATCATTGTCTGCGCTAGCTTGACTATATATTCCATAAGATGTTCCAGTTATATTTCCATTATCAATATGTAATTCTCCATTATTTTTTATTGCAGTATTAGCAGCTGTTATGTCAGTATTATTTAGGGTTAAAATACCAGAACTATTATTTATTCCATAATATCCTGAAGTAATACTCGAATCTGTCATAGTTAATACTCCACTATTTATAATAGGATAAACATCATAACTAGTTGAAGAATACTTAATATCATTATTATCTATTGTCATAGTACCATTATTGACAATTAAATTATTAGCCAAACTTGTGCGAATTATTCCTTTTACTTCAGTGTTACTATTGTTAATATTTAAGGTTCCGTTATTTTCCATTTTTCTGCTTATTGTAACAGAATAACCTTTCATATCTAAATTGATTGTTTTACCACTAGGATTAGTTATTACATAATAAATTGATGCATTATCAATTAATTCTAAAGAATCACCACTTGCAGCATCTTCAATTGCATTTTGCAAATTATTATAAACGTTGTTCTCTGTTTTATTATTGTTTTTGACTATATCTGTTTGAATAATCAGATATGCATTTTTATATGTCACTTCATCAATTTCTTCATTTTCATTTTTTTCTAAAGCATTTGTTTCAATTGAATTAAGAGCTCCATAATAAGGTGATGTTTGCCCCTTTAAAATTCCATCATAGAAATTGAATGTTCCAGAATTCTTATAAACTCCATAAGATGATCCTGTTATATTAGGACTTACTGTGTCTATATTTCCATCCTTAGTACCAAGAGTTAGTAATCCGCCATTTTCATAAATACCATAACCACTGCTAGATATAAATCTTCCTCCTGTTACTGTTAATGTTGGAGAACCTCCACTATATGATTCCATATAAATT
>Ga0247611_10010152_pt1 | contig 11122 bp, 15 predicted proteins | sample 177DNAGHGhighgp2_FD_192422 | JGI IMG/M metagenome (GOLD analysis project Ga0247611, IMG submission 192422) | Sheep rumen microbial communities from Palmerston North, Manawatu-Wanganui, New Zealand - 1770 DNA GHGhigh gp2 | ecosystem: Host-associated > Mammals > Digestive system > Stomach > Rumen... | reverse complement strand
AAAGAGAGAGAGACTTTTTTGAGAGAGCCCATATCTTTTATTTCCCATGAGTGAGTGGCGCCGTACCCCTCTCGCAATGCATCAGAGGCGCGGGGCGGGCGGCGGTGTGCGCGCCTACGGCGCGCGGAGGGCGCGAGAGACGGAGAGAAGTGCGGGGCAGAGGCGGGAGAGCGCGGAGCGGAGAGGGGCGAGGGCAGCAGCGAGAGACAGCATCGCCGATGGTACTGCACTGCGTTGTGGGAGAGTAGGTAGCCGCCACTTTGAAGCGCCTTTGAGAATTTCTCAAGGGCGCTTTTCTTATGCCGTCTCCCTTACTCTCTCCGCCTCACAATGCATCCGCCACATTTGGCGGATCTCCTACAGCCCTTTCTTCGACGCATCGTAGGTCTCTACCGTCTTGGTCTGAATGACTACGCTGGTGTCGCCTTTCTGCCAAGCCTCGCTTCGGGTGGTGATCGTCCGTGTCACGTTGCACGAACTCAACCCCAACGCAATCGCCACGCAAGTCACGATGGCGGTAGCTACCGTCGCTACCATCTTGTAAATTTGTTGTTTAGTCATAACAATTTAGCAGTTTAACGGTTTAACAATTTACCCCACGGTGTTTAACCGCTCCGGCATGTTCACTTGGTTTGTACTCTCGTCGTAGCATTTCCATGCCTTGCCGAACAGCCAACCTTTGTAGGTCGTGTACTTGAAGTTCGGGCGGGTCTTCTTCTCCTCGATGAAATCCATCTGGTCGTAGGTCAAGTGCGACAAGTCCATCGCACGGTTCCGTGCCGCCAAACGCACTACTTTGAACCGCTCCTGTCGTGCTTTCTCCTCGGCACTCACCGGCGTAGTACGCTCACCGTGTACACTGGTGAAGTTCAGTCCGTTGATGCGTTTGTGGTTGTAGCATGTGCGGTACTTCTTACTGATTTTGCCCGATATATGATGCACCGGGTCTTCAAAAACAACTTTTCCCATTCACGTAAGTATTTATAAATTATCCGAGTTTGGCGTATTCTTTAGCAAGGACGAAACCATAGAGGGTTTGGTACTTGGTTTGGGATTTGAACTCTGCTTCGTAGGTGGCACGGGTGGTGGGATTAGCTAAGGCTGTCTTGGTGGCAGCGGCAGCGGAGCGGAACTTGGATTGCCGGGCCAGTTCAGCCTCGGAGTAGGGCTTGGTACGCGGGTTGCAGATCTGCGAAGTGAACTGGGTTTGGCGCACTTTCTTGAAGATGATCTTGGAGTGCTTGCAGACTTTGCCGCTGAAGGCAGTAAATGGGGCTTCCAAATTGTACTTACTCATTTCTTTAGTTTTTTAGGGGCATCTACTGCCGCACCACTTGGGGTAAAGGTCAGTGGAGTGTGACTAACAAACGCGTTTGTTGTAAAACACTTTCTGACCTATCGCCCCTGCGTTCAATCTCGGTCATTATGTCCACATAACTCCTTCGATTGTGCGTTGTATCTGCACCCTAAAAAGTCTAAAGGAACAGATATTTGGTGCGGCGGTTGATGCGAGTTAATAAATAGGGCTAATTAATGGTATGGAGTGTGCACGTCCATTTGTGGATGAAGGTGAGGGACTGGGCGAGGGTCTGACGGATGATGTCACAGGCTTCGTCCGGTGCGAACAGTTTGGGGTCCAATGGAGGTACGGAGACTGTGAGCGTGTTATTGTCTGCTACGAACTCCGGATTGAGCGTCTCCAGATGATAAAGAACAGCCTCTTTGGCTTGTTGCATCTCTTCTGCACTTCGGCAGGGGATGACGATTTTTACAATGTTTTTTGATTTCATATATTTCAATTATTTTAGTTAAACAAAAACCTATAAAACCCTTTTGAATGCTTAAGCGCTATACGCTTTGTGCCTTAGTCCGATAGATAGCCTTTGTGAGCAAGCTCCCAAGACCATCTACCGCCTTAACTCACACTCTACCGAGTTTAAATCATTCAAAAGACATAAACATAAAAAACAATTTCGTTTTCAATCTGTTTTTATTTCTATGCTTGTCCTCTGCGGGACGCGTTTCTATAATAATGCTGTAAAAAGTAGCGGCAAGAGAAAATAATGCTGCCGCTGATTGGCAGAAAATGTTCTGCGATGCATGGAATTTACTATGCTACAAGTTTTTTACCAATGCCGCTACTTGTGCCGTTGGTCACTTGCCCGGGTTCAGCAGTTCTGCCAGTTGCTCAATCGCCATCTTTGACTTTAAAGGCGTATGCAGGCTGTTCAGTTTGGGCAACTGTCGGTTGTTCTTGTCCACGAAGTGGTTATAAACGCAAGTCCATTTGCCAATACCTTGCGGAGAAGTAATGTAATTACGCTCCGTAAGTACACGAATCAGGTATGCCAATTGAAGGTTAGATCCTGTCCATTTGATATGAATGGGTGTGTCCTTTCCTTCGAAAAGAGAGAAGAAATCATCTGGCGTTGTGTCTGCTGCAATCCATTGGGCACGAAGTAGATGCTGATAGAGCAGGGTGATACGTTGCGGTGCAGCAACAAGCCAACGATAGGTAAATGTGGCCGTTGTCACACGGTGTGTAGCCCGTTTGCGTGGACGAGCAGAAGGACGCTGTGCATCAGACAGATGGGCGTCGGCAAGAGAAATAGACAATCCAAGGATATCGTTTATCCGTTGGAAGCAATGCTGCAACTCAGCGAGTTGGGCAGAGGTTAAAGTTGTTTCTTTCATAAACCTTTGAGATTTATGCTCGGCTTTGAAAGTGAATGCGCATTCGTGGATATCCAAGCCTGCCAAAACCTCGCGGGTTAATATTGTTTCTATACTTCCTGAGTTTAGTTGCTCAGGATAGCTATCCTTTATACAATACGTTTATATTATTAAATTTGGGTTACTATTGGTATTTCGGGTGTAAGGTTGCAATAAATACTATGACTTTGGAATTAAAATATAAATAAAAATGCAGCCGACCGAAATCGACTGCAAAATTACTGCTTTTTATTGGGAATTATTGGGAAATCTGTCCCAATTTTTGTCCCAATCTTGTCCTAATTATTTTTTCTGTATTCTGTTTTGTGCTTTTTGCAGGCTGTTTTGATCTACATACCAGCCAAATATATCGGATAGGTTTTTGCACATCTTCGTGCGATTTCTCCCTGCTTCTTCAAAATGATCATGCCCATCTATCTTCTCTTGTTCCAACCATCTAATGACGTCCAGATAATTATTTTCCTCTGGTATGGGGTAGCCTATTCGAGTTATCTCGGTATTATTGGTTATTTCCAATTGGATAGGGGGCATGTCACGTGCTAACGCTTTCATTATTTCATGCTGAGCGTGTGCAGAGACAGGGTATCTTTTAGCAAGGAATTCCGTAAAACGCAGACTATAACCGTATATCATCTTTTGTTGGGTCGGTGTGAGGTTCTGGTATAACTCTGATTTTAGAAATTCCGTTCGCGATTCACATTCACACGCGTACATATATGAATAGAAATTATCTCCTTCCCAGCACTCAATGGGTATCGTCGGAGTGCGTTCCCATACTTGGCGAGTGATTGCTTCAAACGTATCCATGTATGCTTGGCAGAAATCCATAATAGAAATATCGGTCAGAAATTGCAGTTCTGTCAAGTTGGCTTTTTCTTTGATGGGTGCTCTGTGTTCCCATGAGTCAATGAAAAGTTCCAAAAATGCAGGGTTCGCGAAATTATAAGTCTGCCAGTGATCCACCCAATAGCTGTAGATGGCGTAGTTGATTAGTGCCGCCATAAATCCATGCACCTGTGCTTTGGAGGTATTGTATTCTGCATCCACGGCTTTAATCCAGATGGTAGGCGCTGCACTTAGGTCTTCTAATTCAGGTCGGGTCGCAAAGATTAGCTGAAGTTCTTTATGACCGGCTATTTCACATAAGAGGTGACTTCTCCATTTCAGTTTGTCCTTGATATCAACAATCTTGTATGGATTATAGTACTCGCGTATGATGATGCCCGCTTGTATCCGCTGGGCATAATCCAGATAATCGCTAAAGTCGTTTTTTATCGGCTCTAACTGTTGCACGGTAAAGAACCAGTCGTACAGAATACGTCTTGTTTCTTGGAATGGGTATCTTCCGGGAAAATTGGCTTTCTCCAATTCACGGTTATAGGCTTTGTAGAACTCGAATGGATTGAACCCCCATGAATGCAATACATTCTTGTTTGCTAATAACGCAGCACCATAGCCTTTGGCTATAGGGTGTCTTTCGTCTCCGTTAATAATACAAATCGCATCCTCTTCCCATACATACCATAACTCACCTTGCATCCCGTTCTCCCATTTGTCGCTGAATGGAAATAACTGCCGTGTCTCAAAATTGTAATTATTCATGGTATGATATCTGATATGCTATTAATCATTATCTCAGTTTTGTCATTTATGTTGCTCCTTGTTTTTTGTCCCTTTATTAAGAAAAGTTTCTTCTTTTAATCTTGAGATAGTAATAGCGAAAAAGACACACACAAACATGAGTGATATTAGTGTCTGTGCGATAACCACAATGTATCCCATATCAGAATTAGGGTGAATATCTCCAAATCCTAGTGTTGATTGAATAGTAGTACTATAATAAATAGCTTGCAAAGGTGACATTATGCTTTCAGTACAATTAATCGAACAATTAATGTTCATATAAAATACAGCAAACGCCAAAAGAATAAATGCATAATTACAAAAAACACCGATTAAATTACGTGCGAAAGATGCGGTGGACGGAATGAGGTCAGATAAGAAAATATAGTTCAGATTATATATAATAGTATCAACAATAAAATATATCAATAAAAAAATGACAACCGTATGGTGATGTATTCCTGTGTATAAAACAAAAAGAGGAAATAATGTTAGCAGTACTACATAAAAATCTATAGCCACTTTCTTACATACGAAGCCTCCTTTTCCGGCAACATAACGAATGAAAGTAGATAAAGAAATGAATTGAAACAAACAGCATATGAATCTCATGATCCGTTCCAGTCCAAAATCATTATGTGAACCATTCCATATCTTTTTAAGGATCTTGCTTTGCCTTTGATATGGACTCTTTTGTTTATTTTGGGTATTTATGTCTGTTGGAGATACCAGTATTTTTATAATAGTCTCCTTGAAATCTTTCATGTTCATAGTAATAATTATTTAAATACCATATATTAAAAATAGATATAATATGGTTAGATACTAATCTTTAATACCATCGAATAAAGACTTCAAATGTTCAGGGTCTTTATTTAATAGTGTGTATATGTCATCTAAAATATCAGGAAGATTTGATAGTAGTTCATTATGCTTCGTGACTCTCTCAAAACTTGTAAGATGTGAAAAATTGTGTAGAATTTTCAAATTAGTTGTTTCACCCATTAGTATCTTGACTCGCTCGTCTATCTCCCCTTTATTTCCAGGCAACTTGATTAATGTATAAATTTCCAAAAATCGTCTAATTACATTTGGTAATGTATAAAAGTTCTCCTCCGGGAAAATTTCTCCTTCAGCCAAACTATCTCTAATTTCCTTGGCTTTATTAATCTCATAAAACAAATATACATATTCTGAATTATAATCAGAATAACATTTCGGCATATTTTTTATAGCAGATGCATTCTTTCCAATTCGAGTGATATTATATCTGTGATTTAAATTTTTATTTCCGAAAACACTCGCTTTATTAATAAATGAGAAAAACTCAAAATTATGTGTGGCAATGAAGAGTTGTTGGGGATATATGCACACTTTATTGGGCATATTAGCATCTAATCCTTTCTTAAAAAAGAATGATGTTATAAGAGAATATACTTGAGCGATATGGTTCGCATCTAAACTGGAAATAGGGTCGTCAATAAATACTATATAATCTTTTAATTTATTATCATCTTTAAGGCTCTTTAGCATAACCATAAAATGAGAGAATGCGATTGCTGTTTTCTCTCCATCGCTTAAATGTTCAGCTACTCTTCCGTCCCTTTTTAATTGAAAATAATTATCCTCTGTAACTTCTATTGTCAAATCTTCTCGATTCAAAAACTTCTGAATGAATGCATTAATTTCATCTCTTCCTTTATCAATAGAATTCAGTTTATCTTGCAAAGACTTTAATTCATCTTCTTTATTTTTAATAGTTTCGTCTAATATTCTCCCCCAATGCTCTTCTATGTTCTTTTTGAATTCTATATCTTCGTAGTTGCTATCAATAAGATATTTGGCAATGTAATGTTTTTTGTACGACTCTTTGGCCTTAATTTGACGTTCGTTAAAATGCTCAATCGCAGTATTGCTTTCTTCAAATACCTGCTTCACTTCTTCAATCCATGCAAGCATCTCAGAATTGGCATTATCATCAATAGCACCAATCTTTTTTTCTATAAATAACGAGGAATTATATTTAGTATCTAATTCTTCAATTAGTTTCGTCAATAACTCCAGGTAGTTTGTCAATAGTTGTTGATATTTTTGCTTTAATGCAGTATAGCGAGGACGGTACGCTGTGTCTAAATCGTTATCGCTTCTATTTGCCCATGCCAAAGAACCAAATAATTGTTTTTCATTATTTATGTCTTCTTTAAGTTCTTCAATTCTTGATTTTAATTTCGCAGCCTCATTTGTATAGTATGCATTCAGTTCTTTTATTCGTCCCTCTTGCGTAATCTCCCCTCCACAAAATGCACATTTTGTTAACTGAGGCTTTTGTAAATATAACTTCCATCCAGTTTTTCCCCAGTCGTATAATTCTTTATCTGACGATAATAATATATCATCATTGAAAGGAGCAGGTACAGAACCCAGAATAGTTTTCACATTGTTTAATAGAGCAATATACTTTGTAGTCGGTTCTGGTGATATTTGAACAGGGCTGCCTGATTTTTGAGAAATGGCCGTAGTTTTTACTTCCTCCACCTTGCTTTCCGGTATAACAGAATCCTGTAATGACGTGTTCCTCATTTCCTCTACGCAGGCTAACACATTCGCTCTATTAAAACTACGCCCAAGATTTAACAATTCTGTCAATTGTCTTGCGATAGCAGTATATCCCACTATTATTTGCTCATACTTCTGAATAAATCCTTGATGATTCTCTCTTATTCGTTTTGCTTTTTCTATATACTTCTCAACTGCTTTGATCTGTGTATGAATCTCACCAACCTCCCCCACTGCAAATTTAATTCCTTCTATTTTATCGTCGGAATCAAAATGTAAATTATTCCTTATAAAATCACTATTAAAAACTTTTACCTTACAAGGAGAAGTAGCACGATTTGTATGGGTAATATGAGTGCCATTGTCTAATTCCACATCAAATTCAAGGTTGCCATAATCCGAATCAATATCAATCTCTTTATCCAAATAGGAAATAAGTCTGGAAAGAGTTGTTTTTCCAGAGTAATTCCATCCGTAGATAATATTGCGTTCTGCGAAATCCGGCAATGTACTATCTGCCCGATAATTCTCAAAAACACCTAAATGCTTTATTGTATGAATTTTCTTTATCATGATATTATAAAATATTATCTATTGTATCTATTCACCATACATATCTTGTCATTTATTTGGGCTTTCGATGACTTGTTGCGTAGCTTCCAGATTGCGGGCAGTATATTTGGCAACATCTGCAATAACAATCTTTTGCATGGCAGCAATCAGTCTTTCCATTGCGTTAAAATCCGGTTGCTTGCCATCTTTAAAAATCTTATTTTTAAATTAATTGCTCCAAAGTCGTATCTTTGAAAGTTTGCCAAATATCAAGATGTACTTTCTTGTAGTTTGGGAATAACTCTTTGACAAACTCAATCTCAAAGACAAGTCTGAAATCATTAGGATCATTGTCGGGCTGCCCTTCTTTGCGTGTGCCAACACGTGCAATCTTGATGTAGTACAGATCCTTTACGCCTTGCTTTGCAATGTACGGCATAAAGTAGTACAACTTATTGAGAGCCACCGTTGATGGGAACTTCTTACCCGTATAGTATATCTTGGCAGATTGATCCAAATATTGCTCCATGTTGTCAGCCTTAACAAGAGACACAAGCAGATTCTTTGATACATCAAGCCCGAATGTGTCTATTTGCGGATTCTTTGCCGGTGTAACCACTTCCATCTTCTCAGGAAGGATACGCTCGGCTGCCTCTACATAAATCGGCTTGTTCTCAATAATCTTATCAGGATATAGTTCAAGCAGTTGCAAGAAGTCCACAGTTCCGGCTTTGCCTGCGCCGTCGGATGCTTTCGCGTATTTCTTAATGGTCGCCTTATCTCCAAATAGATATTTGGCAAATAGTTTGGCAACCTCAACGTTTACAGCATTGCCGAATTGCTTGTAGGCTTGTGCGCCAATTACGTCCGGTTGGAATGTATCGGGGAAACTCTGCAAGCGTGCGCACTCCCGCAAAGTCAGTTCGCGTTTACGGCAACCTACAACGGATGTTTGTGTAATAGCCACCAACGCAGGGAAATATGTGCCTTTCAACGAGGATGTGCTATATATTTGCATATTGTATTTTATTCTTTGTTGTTTGTACCCGAATCCGATTCGGGATCAAGGGACAAAGTGCAAATCTCCTCCGCCATTTTATTCATCACAACGCATTCCGTTCGGCTTACACGCTTTTTCTCTGCGTCATACTCCCATGGGCTAAGAATGAGAACCTGTTTCCGAGCGACAGCGTCAAACAAACTATCCTGCGGTTTGTAATAATCGCGAAAACCATTGTCGGCTATATAGATGAACGGCAGCTTCTCTTTGAGCAGCACCTCCATTACCGCCTTCTCATACTCCGAGATAAACGGCGAGACCATCACCGCGCCCTTTCTTGCCGCCAGCACACAGCCGTTCATGTAGTCACGGAGACGCTTGTCATCTCCATGTATCGCTTCGTCTATCATCGTTCTCCGCACATGGACGGGCATATACTGCGCCCTTTGAAGTAAATCGGCACATCCCACTCCTTTGTAAGTTCGCCCTGCGATCTCTATCCCGTCCTGTACCCAGAACAACTCCGGCATGATTCGCTTTGTTGCAAGGCGTTGAGGGTTCATACGTATATATTCGAACATCGTTTGTAGTTGCCCATGATGCGTCAATACGCGGATGAAAGGACGCTCTGTGAATATTGGGAATGGGTAAGATTGCTCCTCTTTGTTGTTTGTGCCCGAATCCGATTCGGGATCAAGGGACAAAGTATATGCTTTCCCTAATTTCTTTGCTGCTTGCCACAGGCTTCGCACTACTAAACGTATGCTAGTGTTCATCGGCTTTGTGACATGTATGATGGCGTGCAGATGGTCTGGCATAAGGCAAAATTGCAGAATGCGAATCTCAGGATAGTATGAAGGATGACTCAGTAATTTCTCTACCAAAGCATTTCCCAGTTCTGTTCGTTCAATTCGTGCTTGTGCAGGAGCGTTATTGGGGATAACGAGTGTGCCGAGTAATTGTTCGCGACTTGGCACAACCAACGTGACATGGTAGATGCCAATGCCATACCATGCAGTTCCTTTTTCTTGCCAATGCCAATTCCCGTCTATCATATACTACGCAGCGCTTATATAGGGATATAAATGCCTTTCTGTTAATTCTTTGTATTCTTCTGGGGTGGGAATTCTTCTATTCTCTGCATAGAACATATTCATGTCACGCTGCAAATCTTTAGAGAATTCGAAGCCAAAATCTTCTTCCCATCGTAGTCCCATATATGACAAACTGACGGTAAAATTGATGAATGTGGTATCGTTACTATCTTCAACGCCGACTCGTACGTGCATCAAATCACCGTTTCTAGTGTCTTGGCTTAATTCTTCAAGCCATGTTAATGGAATTTCCATCTTAATGCGGTTTTAATAGCCAATTAAAAGAATTCCTTTGAGAGGCAATTTCAATCTATTCGAAATGTACAAAGTCTCCAAGAAGGTCTTAACCTCTAAATAGTCCTTGCCAATAACCTCTTTACCTCCAGAATTAAAGCAATATTCATTCAGTACAGCAATTACTAAATATTCCACATCGAACATCATGCAGGCTTGGAAAATATCTTTGAGGAACTGGTTGTTGCGGACTGCTCTTCCTGCTTCCACTTCTATCACTATACCTTGTTCGCGATTAAAAGCATCAGCATAAAATGATTTGTCTATCGCATTATTCTCACCAAATAAGACAGGGACATCTATTTTCTCGTCATGTCCTTTGCCCTTTTCTACATCGAATCCTATTGATTCCAAATGTGGACGCAAAAGTGCCAATACATCATTGGAAACTCGATGTTGGCCATCTTCTAAGATTGGATCAATCTTTTTGAAGCAGTCAATGATTGCTTGGATTTCCTTTGTCACTCCATGTGAGCGTGGAAAAAACTGGTAGTTTATCATAGTGTTATTGTTTTTTACAAGTTAAGCAGCCTTACGCACGGCTTGATATAAGTCGTTGGTATATACATGCGTGGATGAGTTGTGTAAGCCATGTTGTAGATATGTCTCCTTTGTAAAGTCAACAAAGATAACATTGTTTTGAAAATGGTACACACCAACGAAGCGAATGTCGTAATCTAGATGGGCATTTGTTGCCTCATTGCAGAACTCTTGCCACCATGAAGGCATTTGGATACGTTTCTTAAAGATTGGATGTGGATTACCTAAATACGAGATGGCTTTGTGTAGTAGAATGTACTTTTTCCCATTTCGCTGATAAACAAAAACCTTCTTTTCAAGAATTGTTTCTATTGAACATTGCTTCTCTCCTAAATAATAAGTAAGTGCATCACGCTGTTTTTTAGGGGACAGCACTTGATCATCTGCAATCTCCAAACCATAGTCGGAACGAATTTGTTCACTTGGTTGATTATGCGATTTATTGTCGCCCACCTGATTTTTGTCAAAAAAGAAGAAAAACATATTACGTATTATTTTGTTTCCTATTTTTAAAGGCAACTCTATGCAGCGTCCAAAGGCAGACCAATGCCCATCGCTGCATAGTTTGTGTTGCCTATTTCTTTTGTTATGCTTCATATTGGTCTGTCTTATACTGAAATAGGTTTACTCATAAAACTTATAAAAAGTGTCAAATTTTAAGATTTTAGTTTTATGAAGCGAACACTAAATCATTATTCTCAATCGTTCAAACAACAAGTTTTGGATGACT
>Ga0247611_10010151_pt1 | contig 11123 bp, 8 predicted proteins | sample 177DNAGHGhighgp2_FD_192422 | JGI IMG/M metagenome (GOLD analysis project Ga0247611, IMG submission 192422) | Sheep rumen microbial communities from Palmerston North, Manawatu-Wanganui, New Zealand - 1770 DNA GHGhigh gp2 | ecosystem: Host-associated > Mammals > Digestive system > Stomach > Rumen ... | reverse complement strand
ACGAGTAGGCATATACTTCACCTTCGACAGCTGAGAACCAGAACGTGTCGCTGAATGTGTAGATCAATGCACCCACCATTCCCGATGCTTCGATGGCAATCATCTTGGCAGTACTGATTTCGTCTCCGTCGCGTACAATAAGCCTTCGCGTCAGATGGGTAATTGTCCAGAACAGGAACAGGATACACGTCGCACTCAGGATGGCACTCATCATGTTCACCATCAGGGCTACTTGTGATGCGTCGCTGGCAAACTGTGAGAACAGGTTGGCTGTCAGCATAAAGAACGGTGCCCCAGGTGGGTGACCGACTTCCATCTTATAGCCTGTAGTGATAAACTCTGGGCAGTCCCAGAAACTTGCTGTTGGTTCAACGGTGGAACAATAAACGAAGGCGGCAATAGCGAAAGCCAGCCATCCGAATACATTGTCCACAAGTCTAAATTTCTTCATTTTATATTTTTATTTTTGTCATTCAGGCAAATTTGGCCACAAAGGTAGTGAAAGTTGAGGGGAGAACAAAATAAATTATGATTTATTTTTTATTCCGAGACGCATCCTACCTTCGACAAAGTCAAAGTTAGTATAAATCGAAGACAATACAAAGAAAAAACTTATTTTCTTTTATTGTTGAGATGCAATCTAACTTCGAGGCATAGCCTCAAAGGTACGATTTAGTGAGCGGAAATACTCTTCCATTCCATCGCGCGTGCGTGCAGATAGAATTTTGAAAAATAGACTGTCAGACTGACAGGTGCGTTGTGTATCAGTAAGTTACGCCGTTTTAAGACTGACAGAGACTGACAGGAGACTGACAGGAAATATCTTGACAAAATGAAAGAAATAGCCTAAGGTTACTGTATAAATATGCCATTTCGTGCAATTATATGCATTCTGTTTTTCATCAAATAAGGCATTTATAAGCGTTTTTTCTACATTTTTACCCCATTATGTGCTCTTTTCACCAATTTTTCAGTCTTATTTCTGCCCGTTTCTGTCATTTTTACCTCCATTTTTATCATTATTTGAAAAACAACGTAATAAGCTGATGTTCAATTTGTAACATAATAAAAACCATTCCTTTAACTATCATTTCTCAGCCACTTTTCTCAATAACACAATTCTCTAGAGAATTTTTTGTAAGAGGACAGCTTTCGCAACAAATTCTCTAGAGAATTTTGTGTAAAAGCATACCTTTTACCTTCCAAAACCTGTCAGTCTCCTGTCAGTCTCTGTCACTCTTTTCAAGACTGCAGGCCCTGTGTTTATCGGTGTTCTGTCAGTCTGTCAGTCTATTTTTCAAAATTTTGCATTACATTTCAAAAAATACAATAACCAAAATGCATATATATACGATTTCGAAAACTGTTTTGACTCTGCTGCTTTATAATCCTACGATGTAAATGTCAAGGGGATGGGTGAGTGAAATATATTATGGCTGAAGAGCAGTTAAAGCTTCCCCACATATTTATATCTTTGAATTTCGCTCGAAGGTACTTTCGCTCAACAATAAAAGAAATATTGGTTTTTCTTTGTATTGTCTTCGATTTGCACTACCTTTGCATCGTAAATCATATAATCTAACAACAATAATTTTATGGACTCATTAGAACCAATTAAACGAAAGATCTACGAGATACGAGGACGTAGAGTGATGCTGGATTCCGACCTCGCAGAAATGTATCAAGTGGAAACCAAGAATCTTAAAAGGGCTGTTCGAGCCAACATCAAAAGATTCCCAGACGATTTCATGTTTGAACTCACAAAAGAAGAGTACGATTCTCTAAGGTGCAAAAAAATCACCTTAAACGACGAAAACGATGCTTTGAGGTGCAAAAATTTCACCTCAAACAAAAGAGGTGGTAATCGCTACCTCCCATAAGATCACGGGGTCGGTTCTGGTGATCATTTTACTATTAAATACTAAATTTTACAAACCTACGAAATCCAATTCGTTCCGCTTGATAACAAGCGGATAACGCTCAGGGTAGCGGAGACTATCGAGTTCGAGATCGACATCGAGGTCAGGCCACTCAATTGCTTCTGGGCCACTCATCTGCACATTCAAGACGCTGCGAATGGGGGCGTCCTGCATCCAAGGGATACGATTATATGACAAGAAATAGTCTTGACCTTGCACAGAGAGCATGATGCCCTGCGCGTTAATCATTAATACGCTTGCCGATGTGCTGGCGGAATTGCTCTTTGAAGTTGTCTGCATATTTCTCTACAATTTTCTTGATTTCATTTAACTTGTGTTCGGGAATGCCTGTGTTTCTGGCCAGTTCTACCTGTGGCTCCAGCCAAAACTTGGCCTCATGACCACCACAGAGCACATGGATGTGTATCCGTTCCTCCTCGTTGGAGTATATCTTGAACGTATATTCGCTTTCGCGTCGGAATACTGGACTCATAATCACTTGTTATTTGGGTGCAAATTTACAAAAAGTTTCCCAAACAATAGACATTTCAAAATAAAATATGCAAAATAACAGATAAATAAACTAATAAGAGAACAAGAAAAGGGAGCAAGAAACTGGATTCTCACTCTCTTACCAAATTAACGTTTGATTCCTCTCCTCTGTTCTTGTCCTATTCCAAACTGTTCCTTGAACCATTGAGCAATTGGTGTCTGGTGATATGTAAGAACAAGTTCCGCTTCTCATCCCTTATCACTTGTGCCGAAACAAGAGCGGCCCTTCGCGTCCCACAATGACAGTGGGATGCTCCGCTTACAACTGAACTGCGACTGTGTTCCGTTGATGGTCACCCTGCCCATGATAACCCTGCATTATAGCCGTCCCTTATCAAGGGACTCTAAATGTTCGCATAGAATAATACAGAAAAAGTGTTTCTTGACATACTTCTTTCTCCAATGTTTAAATTCGGGCTGCAAAATTACGATGTTTTGAGCATTCTTCCACTACGCAAATCATGGCAGATTTGGGAAACTCAGTTCCAAAGTGTTAAAAGTTTAGGTCAGCTATGACAATCGGCATCTTACAAGTGCCAAAAGCCACCAATTTTCTTTGTCTCTGAGGTCGGTTGACAGGGTTCTTGCTAAGGCAAGCGGCAAAGCCGAGTCCGATTTGGCAACCTAACTCCTTCATCAACCCTCCCAAATTTGCATACCATCATTTTTCAAAATTCCCCATATTTCTTCGTATTGCCCTTATTTTAAGGCCGATTTGCGTTAATCTTCTAAAATTACTTTGCCACGTCAGCATTTATTTCGTAACTTTGCAGCGCCAAGACGTTTGGGATGGAACGGAACAGGGAAATCTATAAGGTGACACTGGTGGGCGGCGCGGTGAACGTGCTGCTGCTCGTCTTCAAGTTCGTAGCAGGCTTTGTGGGCCATAGTGCTGCGATGGTGGCCGATGCCGTTCATTCGCTCAGCGACTTCGTGACCGATGTGGTGGTGCTGGCCTTTGTGCGCATCAGTGGTAAGCCGAAGGACAAGTCGCATGACTACGGACACGCCAAGTACGAGACGCTGGCCATGACCGTCATCGGACTGGCGTTGCTGGTCGTTGCTGTTGGCATTGTCTATGGTGGTGTGCTGAAGATTGCGGGATGGCTTGAGGGCAATCGGTTAGAGGCTCCGGGTATGCTGGCCCTATGGGCTGCGCTGCTGTCCGTCGTCCTGAAGGAGGCGGTCTATCGCTATTCCATGGTCAAGGCTCGCGAGCTGTCCTCGCAGGCTGTCGAGGCCAATGCCTGGCATCACCGCAGCGACGCTTTCTCTTCGGCAGGAACGGCTCTGGGTATCGGTGGTGCCATCTTTTTTGGCGAGCGCTGGACGGTGCTCGATCCCGTGGCTTCGGTTGTCGTGGGTTTGTTCATTGTCAAGGTGAGCATCGGCTTGCTGCGTCGTGGTATCGGCGACCTGATGGAGCAGTCGCTGCCCGACGACGTGGAGGCTGAGATCATCCGGTTGGCAGCCTCTGTCCCAGGCATTGTCGAGCCCCATGACCTGCGTACCCGTCGCCTCGGCAATCACTATGCCATAGAGTTACATATCTTGATGGATGGCAACATCTCTTTGTGTGAGGCTCATGACAAGGCTTCGGAGGTGGAGAAGCTGTTGCGCGAACACTATGGAAAAGAGACCCATGTGGCTGTTCATGTAGAACCAAAATAGGACGATGTCTCCTTCCGCGTGTGTTTTTTGCGGAATTAACAATCTTTTTGGGATATTATTAGGAGACAACGATTTTTTTTTCTATTTTTGCTACCGAAATATGCTACATCTGCCTAAAACCTTCCGAAGAATACTGTCCGTTCGTATCAGTATGATGGTCGTTTCAGCCATGGCGCTTTTGCTCATGGCCTCTTTGGCAGTGATGTTGCACTACTCACGAAAAACAGTCAAGGAAGAAACATTGGAGAAGGCGCTGCAGACTTTGGAGTGCACCATTCAGCGTATTGACAACATCCTGCTGAGTGTAGAGCAGACGACGGGCAATACCTACTTCGCCCTCATGCCCTACATCAATCAGCCCGACTCCCTGATTACCTATAGCCGCAAGGTCGTGGAGACCAATCCCTTCGTTGCCGGGTGTGCCATTGCCATGCGCGAGAACTTCTATAAGGACCACCGCTATTTCATGGCCTACTTCCACCGCAACGACAATGGCAGCCTTGACTATAGCGACTCGCCAGTCACCCAGGCGGAGATTTTCGGTAACCAGCCCTATACGGAGCAGGCATGGTTCATTGAACCCATGGGAAACAAGCGGGTGGGGTGGATGAAACCGCTGGACGAGATGCTTGAGAGCGCCGAACCCATCGTGACGTTCTGTCTGCCTATCTACGCCAACTCTCCCTATGGCGACGCCACGACCCCGTTGGGCGTCATCGGCGTCGATGTGTCGCTGAACCTCTTGTCGCGCATTGTGTCGTCGGCCAAGCCTTCGGCCAATTCCTATTGCATGCTGCTCGATGGCGATGGTAACTTCATTGTACACCCCGACGGCAGGAAGCTGCTTCATAAGACCTCACTCACTGACTCCGACGGTCAGGTGGACTCCTCCATCAGGGAAGCAGCGCAGGCGATGATGGCGGGCGAGACCGGCTACCGTCCCTTCCGTATGAATGGCAAGGACTACTACGTGTTCTTCAAGCCGTTCAAGCGTACGGCTGTACCAGGGCGCACGGCTGAGAAGATGGACTGGAGTGCCGGCATCGTCTATCCCGAGGACGATATCTTCGGCGACTACAACAGTCTGCTTTATTACGTGCTGGGCATAGCCATGGTGGGACTGCTGGTGCTGTTCCTGCTGACCCGCTGGATGATTCGCCGCCAGCTGAGGCCGCTTCAGAAATTGTCGGAAACGGCACAAAGCATTGCCGAAGGTGGGGGCTTTAGAGGAGAGAGGAGCGAGGAGAGAGGAGAGGACTTTCGAGCTACGGGGGGACAGAAGGACGAGATTGGCCGTCTGCAGGACAACTTTATGTTGATGCAGCGTTCGCTGGCGAAGAACATCGGTGAGCTGGAAGAGCTGACCGAGACGTTGCGCGAGCGGGGCGAAGGTCTTCGACGAGCCTATGTCGAGGCACAGAAGGCCGACCGCATGAAGACCGCCTTCCTGCACAACATGACCAACCAGATGATTGAACCGTCTAATGCCATCAACGCGTGTGTGGACGAACTGGTTGCTGGGACGAGACGAAGCAACGACGGTCTGGCCGACGAGATAGAGGCCAACGGTCATCGTATCGCTGACTTGCTGGAGAACCTGATTCATATGTCGGACGAGGAAGGCAGCGGGAATGGCAATAACGGAAAGGAGGTCGGCTATGTTTAATATCCGGAAGTCTTTCAGTGCGAAGCTCAGCCTCGGTCTGCTGCTGCTGGCAGTGCCCATCTTCCTTCTGTCGCTGGGCGTGCTGTTCACGCAGTCGCGCCACATGATTCGGGTGGCGGCGGTCGGACGTGCCAACAGTGTGCTTAGTGTGACCACAGAGCGTATCGGACGCTATCTCATGACCATTGAGACGGCGACCAATTCCAGCTGCTGGCTCGTCGAACGCTCGTTCGAGCCCGACTCAATCCTGGCGTTCACCAACCGTATCGTCCGTCTCAATCCACATGTCGATGGTTGTTCCGTCAGTGCAGAGCCTGATATGTTCCCGAGCGAAGGCCGTCATTTCTCGGCCTACACCGTGCGTGAGGACGACACCATCACGACCGTCAAGGAGGCAGAGTACGAGTATTTCGACCGCGTGTGGTATAAGACGCCACGAAAGTTGGACGGGCCGTGCTGGGTGGTGTCTTACGACGATGCCGACTCCCTCGAACTGACACTCGACGGTATGATTGCCTCCTATGGCAGGCCCCTGTACGACAAGAGCCACCGTCTCCTCGGTATCATCTCGTCGGACCTGTCGCTCTTGCGCCTGTCGAAGTTGATGTCTGAGGAACGACCCTATCCGAACTCGTACTTCATGATGATCAACGAGGAAGGTCGCTACTTTATTCATCCTGACTCGACACGCCTCTTCACGCAGACCATCTTTAGCGGAGCCGACCCGCGTAAGCAGGCCGATATCATTGCGCTGGGACACGACATGACGGCGGGCAACGAGGGTCGTATGATGCTTGACATCGATGGTGTACCCAGTCTCGTCTGCTACCAGCCGGTACCTGGAACGACCTGGAGCCTTGCCATCGTCAGCCCCGACAGCGATGTGCTGGCGGGATACCAGCGTCTGACGTACATCGTCATTCCGTTGCTTGTCATCGGACTTCTCATCATCGTGCTACTGTGCCATCAGGCCGTGGGCCATGCTATCCGTCCGCTCGACGATTTGCTGAAGAAGACACAGACCGTTGCTTCTGGTAACATGGAAGTGTACATTGCGCGTAGCACCAGAGAGGATGTCATCGGACAGTTGCAGAATAGCTTTGCCAAGATGATGCAAGACCTGAATTTCCATATGGGTAGTGTGCGCTATTCAACAGGCCAGATGCGCCTGAAGAATGAGGAGCTGCTGTCGGCCACACGTCTTGCCAAAGAGGCCGACCGTCAGAAGACGGCCTTCATCCAGAACGTGTCGCACCAGATACGCACGCCGCTGAACATCATCATGGGCTTTGCACAGGTGTTAAATGAAATGTCTCTGCCTGATGAGGAGATGAAGAGTATCACGGCCACGATGGACCATAACTCAAAGCTTCTGAACCGTCTGGTGCTGATGCTGTTCGACAGTTCTGAGACGGGACTTTCCGAGGAACTGAACGCCCATAAGCACGACCTTGTGCCGTGTAACGATGTGGCGCGCGAGGCCATCAGCTACATCGGTCTGTACTATCCGAAGATTTCTATCGAGTTGCGCAGCGAGGTGGCCGACGACTTCTACATCCAGACGAGCCGCCTGTACCTGATGCGCAGTCTGCGTGAGATACTTTACAATGCTGCCAAGTATTCCGACGGCGAACACGTGTTGTTGAGTGTTCAGCGTATGGAACACTGTATGCGCTTTGTTGTTGAAGATACGGGAACGGGTATTGGCGAAGCCGACCGCGAGCGTATGTTCGACTTCTTTGCCAAGGTTGACGATCTGTCAGAGGGCCTCGGTCTCGGTCTGCCGTTGGCCAAGCGCCATGCGCGCAACCTGGGCGGCGACCTGACGCTCGACGAGACCTATCACGACGGTTGTCGTTTCATCATCGAGATTCCGATACCTACTCCGTGACGTCGCCTTTGTAGTGGTACTCTTTGACGTTGGGATTCTCGCCCATGTACTGATCCTCGTAGTAGATGTTCTGCATGATGCGCTTGTCGTAGCCCTTATGGATGGGTGCTACGCGCAAGATGAGGTCATTGAAGTTGACGGTCGGCAGAACCATACCGAAGATACCGATGCCGGCGCGTGTGCCCTGCGGACGGTAGTTGTTGTGGATGTACATGGTGGAGTAGAACGCGTGATGGTGGTATTCCGTCCAGTTGTACTTGTTAAAGGTCTCCCAGACCTTCTCGTCGAAGGTGGAGTCGGCATGCGTGAAGGTGTAGCCGATGTTGTTGACAGCATCGTCAATCCAGTCGCCCTTGATGCTGTCGTTGGCCGTGATACACTGGCGGATGTTGTCGTTCATCTCCTCGGTCATCGTCTCCTTGTCAGGCACACTGATGTGGGCGAGGAAGAGAATGACGGCGCAAACGGCGCCGAAAATGACAATTCTGCCAAGGCAGGAGTGGGAGAGTGTGTGAAACATGGACTCGTTGGTCCGATAATTGCCTCTGTCAGTCTGTTTCATGGCGGTATGGTTTTTAAAGTGATGAATGTGAAATCAGGTTCATGAACTCCTGACGCGTCTTGGCTTGCTGGAAGGCGCCGCTGAAGTCGCTGGTCGTGGTGATGCTGTTGATCTTCTCAACGCCCCGCATCTGCATGCACATATGGTGTGCCTCGACAACCACCATGACGCCCAGCGGCTTCAAGGTCTGTTCGATACACTCCTTGATCTGCAGCGTCATGCGCTCCTGCACCTGCAGGCGGTGGCTGTAAATATCGACTACACGGGCAATCTTCGACAGGCCAGTGATGTAGCCGTTAGGAATATAGGCGACATGCACCTTGCCGTAGAATGGCAGCATGTGGTGTTCGCACAGTGAAAAGAAGTCAATGTCCTTGACAATGACCATCTGGTTGTAGTCCTCCTTAAACAGGGCGTCCGTCAGAGTCTTGTGGGCATCCATGGTGTAGCCTTTGGTAAGCACCTGCATAGCCTTGGCCACACGCATGGGGGTTTTCTCCAATCCCTCACGATTTGGATCCTCGCCCAAGAGGCTGAGTATCTTCTCGTAGTGGTCGGCTAATTCCTCAATCCCCTCGCGATATTTCTCGTTGTCGTATTCCTTTATCTCTATCTTCATTATTGATATACGGTTATTTTTCCTTTGACGATGGTTGCTGCGTTGAATCCCAGTTTCTTGACGTTTGTCAGGACGTGATGGGCTTCCTCATAGGTGCGGTAGTTGCCCATACGGCAGATCCATCGAGGAGAATAGAAATGTACATAGACGGGCTGGTCGGGGAAGTAGGACTTGAGTTCGTTGCCTACCTGCTCTGCCCGCTGCCGGTCCTTACGCTGGTTGCCGCCTGCATAGACTTGTACGCGGTAGCCCGAAATCTTGTGTCCGCCCTTGATGACCTTTTTACGGGTGTCCACCGAGTCGGGTGTCCACCGTGTGTCGGTCGTGAGACGTGTGTCGGTCGTGAGACGTGTTTCGGTCGTGAGACGTGAGGCGTGAGGCGTGAGGCGAGCATCCTTGGTTGTGTCAGCCGGTGCGACACCGTTGACCAGGTTGTCTATGTCCATGCTATGCGTGACGGTCACCTTCCCTGCACCGCTGCGATCTTGCTGCAGTCGCTCGGTGAAGGTTTGCGCCCTTACAGGGCTAATGAATAGTGAACAGTGAATAATGAATAATGCTATGATAATCCACCAGTTTTCAATATGTATTCCGGTTTTCTTCTTCATAACTCTATTCATTATCCATTGTTCATTATTAGTTGTTCATTAGGCTTTCGACCCTTAGTCGAAAGCTGCAATGATTCCCTTGAAGTCAGCAGCCTTCAGCGAGGCTCCTCCAATGAGGCCGCCGTCGATGTCGGGCTTGGCAAACAGCTCAGGAGCGTTCGAGGCCTTGCACGAACCGCCATAGAGGATGGTGGTGTCGTCGGCAACGGCCTGGCCGTACTTCTCAGCGATGATGCTACGGATATAAGCGTGGATCTCCTCAGCCTGCTCAGCGGTAGCGGTCTTGCCCGTACCGATGGCCCAGATGGGCTCGTAGGCGATGACGATCTTGCGGAAGTCTTCCTCAGAGAGGTTGAACACGCTGCCCTCGAGCTCGGCCTTCACCACTTCGTTCTGCTTGCCGGCTTCGCGCTCTTCGAGGCTTTCGCCGATGCAGAAGATAACCTTCAGGTCGTTCTTCTGTGCGAGCAGCACCTTCTCTTTCAGGATTTCGGGAGTCTCCTTGTAGTATTCGCGGCGCTCTGAGTGGCCCAGGATGACATACTGTGCACCCGTGCTCTTAATCATCTCAGCCGAAACCTCACCTGTGAAGGCACCTTTCTCCTTGTCGGCGCAGTTCTCAGCACCCAGTCCGATGATGTCCTGATCGAGGAACTCGGCGATGCTTGCCAGGTGGATGAACGGTGTGCAGATGACCACACCGCAGTTGGGCTTGTCGGCCTTGAGTGTCTCGTTGAGCTCTTTGGCAAGAGCGATACCGTCTTGCAGGTTCATGTTCATTTTCCAGTTACCTGCTACAATTTTCTTTCTCATTTTACTTTTCTGAATTAAATGTTTATATATACTGCTTTGATGTTTCTTTTTTCGCAGCCACTTGGTCCATGCGAACAGGCGGTCGGCCAGCGTAAGGAAGAGCAGCGGCAGCACAAACCATGTCAGTATGGCGGCTATCTTGCCGGGAACGGAGTCGGTGGGCATTTTCCCCTCGTCGAGCTGTTCTAGCGGCAGGCTCTTGCCTGTCTTGTCTTTCTTCACGTATTCGTCGCCCAGCTTTGGCAGCCTGTTGTGGCTCCATTTGCGGATGACGGTGCCGTCGCGGAGTAGCAGCAGTCCGGGGTTGCTGCGGATGACGGTCTTCAGCGTGGTCTCGTCGGTGACGCAGAACTCGTATTCGGCTCCTGTGATGTCGCGCCAGCGGTCGATACTCTCCTGCGGACTGGCGGTGAGACAGATGAATGGGTAACCATGTTCCTGTGCGTACTCGTAGATTTGGTCGATGTCGCCGAAGTTGGTGTCGCTGGCGAACCTCAGCTGTGGCGAGACGAGCAGGAAGGTGTAGCCCTCGCGGCTAAGCACGTCGTCGGTGATGTCGTCGCCCTCGGCGGTCTGTATGCTGAAGTCGTGGATGGGCGGCACATACCCCTGTTTCACCATGATGCTCTTCTGTTCCACGAATGTCCATGTGGAGTCGGGATAGTCGCTGAGCGAGAACTCGCGGCGCTCGCCGTTTTTCTCCATGATGAACGTTGTCTCAAATACCGGCTGCTCGGCATCTTCGGGAAACTCCATTCCCTCTTTGATGTTGGCTCCCACGTGGTAGGGGCGGAAGTCGAACTGCGGCAGTGTCCACAAACT
>Ga0247611_10010150_pt1 | contig 11123 bp, 13 predicted proteins | sample 177DNAGHGhighgp2_FD_192422 | JGI IMG/M metagenome (GOLD analysis project Ga0247611, IMG submission 192422) | Sheep rumen microbial communities from Palmerston North, Manawatu-Wanganui, New Zealand - 1770 DNA GHGhigh gp2 | ecosystem: Host-associated > Mammals > Digestive system > Stomach > Rumen... | reverse complement strand
TTTTGGTAATGGTTCAGCCATGCGTGTGTCTCCTGTCGCCCATTGGTATGAAACGATTGACGAGGTGCTGGATGCTGCAGCTGCCACCGCTCTTCCTACGCATAATCACGATGAAGGGATTAAAGGTGCACAGACAGTGGCAATGGCTATCTTCCGTGGTGTGCAATATAATGGCAGATACTATCAATCAGCTCCATCACACATAGACGAGATACTACAGGAATGTGTGGATTTCTCTGGCTATGATATCAATATGCCTAAAGCCTCGGTGATGAACCGCTTTGATGAAACTTGCCAAGGAACTGTTCCTGTCGCGCTTAAAATTATCAGCATGGCAACAGACTTTGAGGATGCAGTACGTATGGCTGTCAGCCTTGGCGCAGACGCTGATACATTGGGGGCTATCGTTGGAAGTATTGCAGAGGCAATTTGGGGAATTCCGGATAAACACAGAGAAGAAATTAAAAAGTATATTCCTCGGAAAATGAGAATAGTACTTGATGATTTCTATCGTATAAGGTGGAAATCTTACAAGCCGCTCATAGATACTACCTTCTATAAAAAAGACTATAGCGATGTTTCATGGGATATGTTAGACGATGAAGAACGAGAAGAACTGAGGGCTGAATCTGAAAAAGAGAAAGATTGTCAACGTCAATTAATGAAAGAACGTGGGAAGGCACGTGAAATATGGTGATATGGATAATTCAGAGTCAAGTTTAAGTAGAATAAGTATCGCATTCTGTGAAATGCTGATGGGGCATCTTGTCGCAAACAATGACAATGATGATAATATTGCCGTTTCGCCTTCAAGACTACAGGCTGTGCTGCTGATGCTGGCAAACTGGGCTGCACCGGACATGCAACAGAAAATATTGAACGTCGCCTGCTGTGGCAGAATAGGTATTGAGGACGCTAACAAGCTCTTTGATAAGAAGAAATTTTCTATCGCTGCCTGCTGTGGCTTGAACGGGGAGGTTGACGAGAATAATCCAGTGATAGAGCCGAATACTATCCTTTGGCTTCAGGAGCAACTGCGACTGAAACCTGGTCATATTGCTGATATGAAAGATGTTTTTGGCTTAGAATATGAACGGGTAGACTTTACTGATCCTGATACACAGAATGTGATTAATTCCAAAATCAATGAGGCTTCTCACGGGTTAATACCAGGTCTGGGTATTGATATCGACCCTAAAACGCTGGCTTTGCTGACGGATATCATGTATTTCAAAGCGCAATGGGAAACGCCTTTCAAGGAGATAGACACGGATGAGCTGCCGTTCTATGGGGCAAAAGAGACCGTTGAAGTGCCTACGATGTGTATGGAAGAGAGATTGCCCTATAGGGAAACGGACTCGTACGAGATGGTAGAACTGGCATATCAATGCGAATCGTACCCAGAGAAGTCTTACATGATGCGCGTATTCCTTCCTAAACGGTGTGTTCCTATTAACGAGTTGTTAAAGGCTATAGCTGCTGATGACGGCAAGCAGGCAAGCATAGAACATGTATGTTTGTATCTTCCAAGATTCTCAGTTGAGTCGAACATCATCATGACCGACGTCCTAAGACAGATAGGACTGGAGGACATCTTCAAGTCAACAGACATTTCTCCTCTGCTTGCAGACCATTTGCAGATTGCCGACATCGCCCAGAGAGTGAAAATCATCGTCAATGAGAAGGAAACAGAAGCTGCAGCATTGACATCTGTTCTTGATGTTGGTTGCGCACCTCTTGATGATTATGTTGATGACGAGACCATCGTCATGACAGTCGACCGTCCTTTCCTCTTCGAAATTGTAGAAAAATCAAACGAGATGGTATTGTTTACCGGTGTCATAAACGATATAGAATAAACTTTAGGGATTTATACTTATGGAATATACATACAAATACCCACGTCCGGCAGTAACGGCTGACTGCGTAGTGATGACAGATGAACCACTCCCGAAAGTTTTGCTCATCAAAAGAGGTGACGAGCCTTTCAAGGGTGCATGGGCTTTTCCCGGCGGATTCATGAATATGGATGAAACTACTGAAGAATGTGCTATTCGCGAGTTGGAAGAAGAAACTGGTCTGAAGGTGGCCACTGTTCATCAAATAGGTACATATTCAAAGGTAGACCGTGACCCAAGAGGTCGAACTATCACCGTGGCATACCTCTCCATCATCGATACTCCTGTCGATGTCAAGGGTCAGGATGATGCAGCGAATGCCAAGTGGTTCCCAATTACAGAACTACCTCGCCTCGCTTTCGACCACTATGATATCGTGCAGGATGCAGTAATAGCATATGCACGTATCGTAAAAGTTCTTAAGTAGTCACTTTTCTTATTATTCAGGGGGCTAGAACGGAAATTAAACAGCCATCTTGTACACATTGGTGCTCTGGCACCCGGACGAGAGGGTACTATGACCACATCTCCACACCAATCATAAAGGATTATTTGTAATGCGACCTCAAAAGGCAATGAGGGGCTGTAAGCAGCATTCACTTCCGACATTTCAAACATTCCCTCTGCAAAAGTAGCATAATTAATACGCTTTTCCAAACATTTATATATTGCAAGGCTTGCAGAGTTATACTAATTTAGCGTAAATCATGTATCTTTGCACACGGAATCCCAAGGAGAGTTCCTGCTGGTGACGATTTCGCTCTATGTAGGTCGCGATTAACTCCGATGGTGTCGGCGAATGCATCAACTCCTAATGCAGGTATGGAAAGGGATTATTTATGTAAAAAAATTGAAGTTGGTAGATTATGGAAGAACAAATGCAAGAGTCCATTATTATGGGACCAGATACAACTTATTCTCCATTGTTTTGGGATGAAGATGATGTTGCTATTGGTAATTATAGATACATCTCGATAGGGGATGAAGAGTATTCGTTATCGTCAATTAAAGGTCTAAAGGAATGGTTTATGCAAGCCGACAAGTATGACCCGTATACTGATATTGCCCAATTCACGACAGAAGGAATGGAAGAATGGATTAATCAAGGATATGAATTTGCCAAACAATTGCTAGCAATTATCCCAAAAGAAATAAAACTTTATTATTGTTATTGGCATCAGTTTGGAGATGGACATTGGAGATGGTGTAAGGCATATATTTCAAAGAAATAGAGAGCATGTGCCACTTGGCGGTAAAATCACTCCGCCAGCCTATAGGTTTGAGGGAGGAGTTGTCAAAGTCCCTCATGGTGGCACTCCTGTCGTAGTCCAACTTATACCATCCGTTAGATAATGGATTGTAAGCGACTACGGCAGGATTTTTTAAGTTTCGGAATGTCAGTTGCGACGCCCCTATGAGGGCGAACGTACAACTTTCAAACCGAAACTTTATTTGATTGCAAAACAACTTAATTCAAAATTTTTCTTCTACCTATAGGAGGTTTTCTATAACCTGAATTGCGGTTTCTTTAGTAATACCATATTGTGGGTTAGTGAGGATAACGTGGTCATTATATTCCGAAGGAAAGTCATCTTCATCATCGATTATGGCATATCTGTATGCCAAAGGGTTACTACGTTTATTAAGCCTAAGCCATTCGCCAATTTCCAGTCCTCTTGTACCATAAGGATAGACAGATTCACTATATGTCTGATGGACAATACTTTTGAATCGTACAAATTCCAATCCTGGTGTGAAGCTGTATATCTTTCCTGGAAGATTCCGTTTCTCCCATAGTCGATTCATCCAATCCCATCCTTTGAACCGCCATGTTGAAGATACGATTATCTTCACATCTGGTACGTTCTTGATGATAGTTTCGAGATTTTCGACTGCTTCTGGATCAAATAGAGCACCATCTTCATCCATATCATCTTTACCGCTTTCGGTTAGATAGTTACTGTATCGCATAGTATTAAGGACTCCATCTATATCAAGGAAAAGATATCTATTCATATTTAAGATGTGCTTTTATATATTAACCCCTGTACATATCGCTTTTGTCATCAAGGGCTGCTTCAAACGGTTTTTGGGCTTCTCGATAGAGTTCAATATCTCGTTCGCTCATACCTGCGTTCTTATATATAATGTTCCATTCATCGCTGGAAATGTATTCACCCGGAAATTTATTCTCTTCACAATAGGCATATCTAGATTCCTGAATTTTATCTTTCCAAAGTTTCTCATAAAAACATATTCTTTCAAAATCTACACGTGAGTTTACATCAGCCAATTCAGTTGAGTTTAGTTGATCTATCTTCTTTCCTCGACTCAGCGCAAGTCTTCTCGTAGCTTTACTTATTGCAGCGTCATAATTATATACATTATCCTCAGTGTATATGGGTTCACCCAAGGTAATTACGATATCTGAAAACTCTTTCTTTGTCCATATGAAATCTACTTCACATTTATTATTTGACAAGCCTATGATTTCATAAGCCTTTGATGAATTAACATATAGTTTTTCTACTTTGAAATGTCCACTATCTACTAGCTTGTTGGCAAAATCTTTAAACTCTGCTGGCGTATCGCATTCCTTTTTTGAGTGACAATATCCCATGTGCATACTCATCCAATTAATTTTCTTTTCTTGAGTAATTTCACAATAAACATCTACATCCAATATATCTGGATTGCATAATGGATTGCCAATTAACATAGTATCTATATCGATAATGCCATACATTGAATTCTCATCCAATGGATGACATCCTGTACAGTAATTCCCCATATTTTCGAGAAATGCCTTCGCATTGTCTCCTATCTTACATCCGGCAATGGATATAATTCCATCTTCTTCTTTCACTAATTCAATGCAATACATAATCTACCATTTTATTGTTTCTTTAATTACCATTTCAAATGCAAATTTACATCAATTTTTGCATATCTCCTAATTTTTCTAGTTTGCAAGCCTTGCAATTCAACTTTTTTTTTGTATCTTCGCACCAAATAACTGAAGACATAGACACATGTATTACACCATAGGACTAAAGAAGTTGCCTTTCGTTCCAGATGGCAAACAGATAATCTTCATAGAAGGACAACATGACGAAGAAGTTAATCTTCTTATTCGCCACAACTTCCATACCATCCATGAGTGTTTCAAAAAAAAACACTTTGACTTCTGCTATATTCCTTTTTTGAAGTACGACCTTACTCATGGGGAGCGACTGCATTATAATCTGCCTTATGCAAAAAGTGCCCAGGATGTTGATTTCATGGTTAATGATAATTTTATCCTTGATTACATGGTTCATCCAGAGAATCGCGATGAGCTACCACCGATGCTTCTGTATTATCATCCGGCATGTTGGGATTTCAGTTACGAGGGAGCAGAAGAGCAGTTCAGAGGCATTAAACTTTCAGTAGAATCATTTGATGGTGATAGAGGGCTAAGTAAAGTGCTCGAAGCAATCATTGAGGATATCAGGAAGAAGGAAAAAGGATGTTTAAGTCAGATTGACTTTCAATTTGATAAAGAGTCCAAAAAAGAATCGGAGACAAAAGTAATCGAAGATAATAGCGGAATACTCTGCAGAAGCGATGATGACTGGGATTTTGATGCAGACGATTTGTTCGACGAGGAATCTAAAAAGCTAATCCATGAAATACAGATACGATGGGACAGATTAAGAGCCAAAGGAGTTGAAGAGGCGATGGTTGAATCAATCTTCAAAAAGGACAAGCCCAAGTTGAGCCGACTTCATATTACAAAAGATTTTCGTATTTATTTGGGTGACTATTTCGGTATGGAGATTACAATGACCCCGCTTCCGAAGGCCGTTTTCCTTTTGTTCTTAAGACATCCGGAAGGAATTATGTTCAGCCATCTTCCTGATTATCGAGAGGAACTGATGGAAATATACAAGAAGGTGAAGGGACCTTTCTATAATGAAGGACAAGCACGGAGAAGTATAGAAGATGTTACATATCCTCTGGGCAATTCAATCAACGAAAAGTGCTCACGTATTCGAGAGGCTTTCATCAGCAAATTCAATGAGCCTCTTGCTCGCTATTACTATGTAGATGGAAAGAGAGGAGAGCCAAAGAAAATTGCACTTCCTCGCAATTTGATAAAATGGGAAGAGTAGCATGTGATATTTGTTGAATATCAAGTAACTAAGTCTAGAGTCGATTATGCACCCAGTGGCTTCTCCTGGAATATCGTTTCATGGCTTTTAGAGCACATTTGTATACCTGCTGTTCTTAGAGTACCTGACTGTCACCGCCCATTGTTATCTCACGCTTGTATGACTTCACTTCACTGTATAGTAGTCTGCTTCCATTCTTTTTTTTAGTTATACTTTATTGATGATTGATGGCTGATGGTCTTATGCTACAGACATCGATGATATTTCAGCCTCGAAGATAGGTAGTGGCCAGTCCTGCTGTTTGTAGCTATATAGTGGATCGTCTGCCTCTTTCATCTTCTATCTGCCATCCTTCGTCATACAATAAGTACACAAATGTATATTGCCTGAAAGGGTAGAGGAGTATATGACGCTTTTCGTACCTGCTGTTTGTTGGGTGTGATGTTTGGCTGTGTCAATTCTTTGCCTTTGGCATGTTGGACTTCTCATGCAGCTTTCCCGTCGGGCTTTCGATTTTTCCGTTGCAAAGTTAGTGCAGGCGGCATTCTGCAAGTACTGGTCACTGGCTCCCGATTACTGTACAAAAATCACAGCAGCCTTCCGCATTTTCTTATTCACGCCAGGTAGTGGCTAAACAAAATGGGGTATTCCATGATTTTTGCTGGTAATTCCTTGCATTTACATACCTTCTCCCTGCCTACTTCTGAAGCAATGTAAAAATTACAAAAGCTCCACGGAGCTACATTAACAAGAAGTCAAACAATTAAAAAATAAGAATTATGACACAGACAGTTCAAACATCGGTTTTCACCCACAGCAGGTTATACAGCAAGCGTTATTTCCCAGGCAATATCTACAATGTGATTGTCAATTGCGAGGATGGCGAGTACTATGAGTACGAGGTAGAGGCAGATACATTTGCTGAAGCTACAAAGCAAGCTGAGGACATGGCCAATGATTTAATGGCAGATATTACCTACATCGAAGTCTATAAAGCATAAATCAATAAATTCATCAATAAAGTATAACAATTTAAAAATTAAAGTATTATGGAAGCAAAAGTTATTATCGTTACAGTTGTTAAGTCTAACAAGAGTGAGAACAATGTGTGGGCTGTAGGCATCACAGGTGAAGAACAAGAGCAGGCATACTGCAAGAGCGCATGGAAAGCTATGAAGTTCGCATTCCTGCTGAAGAAGCAGACAGGGTTCTACATCGAGGATGATTCCCTCAAGATGTTATCTGAGGAAATAGCTCGCCAAAAGGCAGCTGCAGCCGAAGCTGAGCAGCAGCCTGCAGAGCAGGAGGCACAGCCAGAGGCGCCTGCTGAGGTAGAGCAGCCTGTGGCTGATGCCAAGCCTAAGAAAGAGAAGAAGGCTCGTAAGCCCCGCACCAAGAAGGTGCAGGCTGAGCCGGTGGAGGTAGCTCCTGTGTATTCAGCTGCAGAAGCTGCGGATTTGATAGCCTTCGTTTGAGGGCTATCAATATCGCGTCTTTTTGATTGGATTGCTTGCTTTTTATCTTTGCAGCATAATTTATATACGATGGCTACAAAGACTAAGACAAATTTTGAGGCGGTCGGGCTGACATCTCACATGCCCGATGTGGTGGTGATTACTACGGACGCAGTATCACTGGAAATCATGGTCTATGTGAATGGTTCCTTGGTGTTTGATTCGGATTACTATCCGTTTCAAGGCAAGGTGAACTTCCGTGATATACGGGAGATAGTGGAAACAGCCATGCTGGAGAAGAAGCTGGCATTGGCAACGCTGACGTTGACGGCAAAGGAAACAAGGACGACAGGTAGTGGTTCAACTTATACGCTGGTTTCAGGAAAGAAGGTGGTGTTCAGTAGGATGAAGAATCCGAATGGTTCTACGAATTTCCTGAACTCTAATTTCCTGACTACGCGTAAGAGTGTGCTGATTCCTGTTGACGGATATGTGAACATTAGCTGTTATGTGAAAGCGAACGAACAGGGTACCAAGGGAGTGACAATATACTATACCACGGCTGAGGATCCTGATACACCACGTTCTTTTCTGTATGATTTGGGTAATGCACAGACGGGTAGTGAGGAAGTCATTATTGATTCGTTTGACTATGATTTCTTGAAACGCATGGTGGATGTACATGAGGAGGTGGATTGCAAGGTGCTGTATGGTGACTATCATCTAGGGAACAGGCATTTCAAGTTCTTCTTTACGGAGGAACAGGCAACGGACCATTTTACATTCATGAACGCATTCAATGTAGAGGAAACGGCTTTTCTGTTTAATACCAGGACTGTCAAGACGGAGGTGGACCGTAGTGAGGCGGTATGTGGGCGAACGACACATTTCTATGATGAGTCGGCAAAGGTGAAGTATGAGGTGGAGACAGCTCCGCTGACTTATGACGAGGCATTGTGGCTGAATCAGCTGCTGACTTCTCGGTATGTAACGAGAATGGTGGGATATCTGGTGGTTCAGGTGCTGATTAGTGACATTACTTCTGAGGTGGTGGAATCTGATAAGGAACTCTCACGGTTGAAGTTTTCGTGGCAGTATGCGGACGGGAATGAGTATTTGTAATTTTCATCTATCTTCTTATTTCTTCATTTAACTACTTTCAAAGACATGAACAGCATTCATATTTCAACAGCAAGACTGATACTGAACCGACCAGAACCTGTGGATATCAGACTCTGGACCAAGACGGGGGAGATTCAGGAGTGGCGCAGATGCATCTGCATCAAGTACGACCACTATAAAGGTACACGAAAGTTCAAACTGCTTGATAGTAATCAAATTAGGATGACTCGAGAGTGTCAGATATTTATGCTGAACGGCATGGAGGTGTATATGTAACTGCAAAACAGTACATTTTTGCCGTATATGCTGAATAATTCAGAATTTCTTCGTACCTTTGCAGCCGGAATGTTGTTGCGCAGCGGTGCAGCCTTTCTTACTGCTCTTGCTTTACGTGCATCCGCAGTACTCTTATTGGAAATTGAAGCGACGCGCTTCTGTCTTGAACACCTGAATCTGGAAAATTCAAAATTAGAACAAGACGGAGTACGACGGTTCACGTATATACGTGGGCTTGTCGTCTCATGGTCTTTTCTAAGGGTCCTCCAGAACCTAGGTGTTGAGACGTGGGAACGACGGCCCACGTTTCGTATTTATACCAAACAGCATTGCGCAAGTCTATAGAAATATTAGCATAGGATTATGCCACCTGTGAAGGCCGCATTATCCAGCGGCAATGTCTATGACATGAGCCGTTTATTTATAAATACAATAAATTATGAACGAAGTGGTAGTCTGAGAAGGCCACCACTTCAATTTTATAAGATATCTTAAGGCCAAATGTCATTGATTCTTGTGAAGTTCCAAGGCCGTTCATCATTCTCTTTTAACTTCTGCAGAACTTCTTTTCCAGTTTCTTTATAAGAATAAATGTACTTCTTGACATTTACCCTAGGTTTTGAAGGGTACTTCATATCATGGCTTACAGTAGTTTCATCATCTTCCCATGCAATGTCATTTTGTCCGCCAGTTAATGAGAATCCATTAATGAAATCATATAAGAATGTAGACCTGCCATCATATGGAATCTTATCCTTATTGGTATCCTTCTTATGTTCTTCTTTTGTTCTGACGAAAGCTTTTGCCTTCATGTCATAAATAGCATATTCCCTAATCAAAGCAGATGCTCTGTATTTTAAAGACGGATTTTCAAACGTTATATCAAATCCCGACATATGAGCGTGGAGTGTTAGCAGTGGAAAGTACGGGACTTCTCTTCCAAATCGACCATTCCTATGATAAACGATAGGGTCATAGACTTTGATTGGACTATCGTTCTCAGCATGAAAGTAGAACTCTACGGTCTTTATATACACACGATAGTCATTTCTTACTCTGATATAGCCATCATACAATATAGATTTAGCTATATCAGCAAATCTCTTAGTGAGATTCTCATTGGTAAACTCTTCCAATTTCATCTTAGAGAAGTTTTCCAGTACTTTATTAAGTTCCATATGTCAAATTTTTATGTTGCAAATATATGAAAAACAAATTAAACCCCCAAAATTACATCTTATTTATTAAGAGAAATTATTAGAATCATGTGACTTATAGAGGCTCTTAATAAAGAACGTAATCGCTTTTGGTGGGAAGCCTGTTACTTCCTCCATGCTTCTTATAAATACATCAGATGCATCAGACTCTGAAATCTGGTCTGGGTAAAGGATTCTTAATAATTCTGCCTTAAGCGTGGAATCTGCAGAAACCCATTTATTACTATCAAGTAACAACAATTCATGCCGAGGCATATCTCTCAACATGTCTATGCACTTTTCCAATTCATCACTATCCCATGGCTTGTAATGGTATTTCCTTACTTGCTTCAAAATATATTTAATTTTTTCCATAATAATAATGATTATGTTTGTTTTGTTATTAAATTCAGAATGGACAATCAGCACTCGGAGCACAATCATTTATGACTAAAAAGCTGTTGACGCAAATCTTTTTCTCTGCATAATAATTGATGTCTGTAAATTTGTCTTCGTCGGAGGAAAGATAGTCAAGGTCGATGACGGTATTCCATGGGTGCATAAAGGGCACTCCGTGTGAAGGATCCAAACAGAACAAACGTAACCGATTCCAAGCCTCTCTTCTGTATGCAACAGCGACTAAGGCATGCCCAAGCTCTGATGGCTTAGAATATCCCAACATAACGGGTTGTCTACAGTCTAAATTCAATCTAATCAATTCATGCAGTAATCGGCGACTCACAGAGTTCGGAGTATCAGGCATCGTTGTATACGCCTCGCACTTTTTTTCACCAAAACACTTGTTTACTCTTTCAGAGATTTCTTGCAATCTGTACCCACCAGAACAGATTCCTTTAAACCCGTGCAAAAATTCATGCTGAATGCGACTAACAAATTCGCAATCTTTTGCACGTTCATCATCAATCAAGTCTTCCCAATCCAAAAACTTGTGAAAGATAAGCATCATCATCAAGCTATAAATTCCACACGCGCCGTCAAGGGTTCCTTGTTGAGCGAAGACCT
>Ga0247611_10010147_pt1 | contig 11123 bp, 4 predicted proteins | sample 177DNAGHGhighgp2_FD_192422 | JGI IMG/M metagenome (GOLD analysis project Ga0247611, IMG submission 192422) | Sheep rumen microbial communities from Palmerston North, Manawatu-Wanganui, New Zealand - 1770 DNA GHGhigh gp2 | ecosystem: Host-associated > Mammals > Digestive system > Stomach > Rumen ... | reverse complement strand
CATCAAAACCAAATAACAAACTATTAACTACACACTAATGAAAAGGATTTTAACCGCAATCGCAGTGCTTTTCGCAGCCTGCGCTACCGTATTCGCCCAGGGCGGATACCAGGTTAAAGGTGTGGTGAAAGATGCCATCGGCCCCGTAATCGGAGCTTCGGTGATCGAGCAGGGAACGTCCAATGGCGTTTCCACCGGTCTGGATGGCGACTTCACCCTCACCGTTTCCAATGCCAATGCAACCATCGAAGTGAGCTGCATCGGCTATGCAACCCAAACTTTTACGGCCTCTGCCGTGCCCGCCACCATTGTCCTCGCGGAAGACGCTGAATTCCTGGACGACGTAGTGGTCATCGGTTACGGTACCGTGAAGAAGACGGATATGACAGGTTCTGTCGTAGCTGTAAAAAACGATGAAATCAACCGTGGCGCCATCAGCTCCCCTGCACAGGCCATGATGGGTAAGGTATCCGGTATGTTGGTTACGCCGGCATCCGGCAGCCCCGGCGAGGGTGCAACCATCCGTATCCGTGGCGCTGCATCCCTGAACGCCAATAATGACCCGCTCATCGTGATTGACGGCGTTCCCGTCACCCGTGAGGGTGGCGCCGGCATGGGTGACCCGCTGGCTTCCGTGAACCCGAACGATATCGAGAGCTTCTCCGTCTTGAAGGATGCTTCTGCTACCGCTATCTATGGTTCCCGTGCTTCCAACGGCGTTATCATCATCACCACCAAGAAGGGTAGCAAGGGCGCTCTGCAGCTCGATGCCTCCGCCAGTTTCTCCGTGAAACAGAACACCAAGACCATCAAGATGATGACCGGTGATGAACTCAGAAATTATGTTTCCGAGGTGTATGGCAACGATTCTGCTGCTTATGCCATCCTTGGCAATGCCAACACGGACTGGCAGAAGCAGATTTACCGTCCGGCTGTGGGCACGGATGTGAACATGAGCCTGCGTGGCGGTAAAGTGGTTCCGTTCCGCGTGAGTTTTGGTGCCAACTATGATCAGGGTACCATCAAGGGCGGTGACAACGAGCGTTACAACCTGGACCTGAATCTGTCGCCTAAGTTCTTCCAGGATCACCTGAGCATCAACGCCAACGTGAAAGGTGTTTACCAGAATACCAACTGGGGCGCCGGTGCCGGTGCCATCGGCAATGCCATGCGCATGGACCCGACCAAGCCCATTTATGCGGAGGACGGTTCCTACTTTAACTGGTACGATGGCGGCAATCCCAACTCCATGGCCGGTATCAACCCGCTTTCCCAGATTTACGAGCGCAGCAATTTCAACCGTTCCCTGCGTTCTATCGGCAACTTCCAGGCCGACTATAAAGTCCACGGCTTCGAAGACCTCCGCTTCAACCTGAACCTGGGTTACGACGTGGCCAAGAACCATAACGAGAATCACAATATCCTGGGCACCTACATGGCCGCCCTCAGTTCTCCGGACTACGCCTACATCAGCGACAATTTCAACAGCAACACGCTGCTGGAGTTCTATGCCGACTACAACCATGAGTTCAAACACTCCAACCTGGATGTGATGGCCGGTTATTCCTGGCAGCACAACTATGTGAAATACGACGGCTCCACCTACTACAATAAACCGGAGCTCTGGAAAGCGGAAGACCTCTTCCAAAAGAACCCGACATCGGCAAAAGAGTATTACCTGCTGTCGTTCTTCGGTCGTGTGAATTATTCCATCCTTTCCCGTTACCTGTTCACGGCTACGGTCCGTGCCGATGCTTCTTCCCGTTTTGCCAAGGGCAATCAGTGGGGTATCTTCCCTTCCGCAGCCTTTGCATGGAACGTCAAGAACGAAAACTTCCTGCGTAATGTAAATGCCGTGTCCGCCCTCAAGCTGCGCTTGGGATGGGGCCGTACCGGTCAGCAGGATATCGGTGACGACTATTATCCCGCCATGGCCCTGTATCGTCAGGAAACCACGGTTCTGATGCAGTACAACATGGGCGGACAGCTCATCAATGTCCTGGCTCCGCAGGCCTATAACAAGAACCTGAAGTGGGAAACCACCGAAACCTGGAATGCCGGTTTGGACTTCGGTTTCATCAACGACCGCATCACCGGTACCGTGGAGGTTTACTACCGCAACACCTTTGACCTGCTGAATGTGGCTCCTACCGCTTTGGGCCAGAACTTCAGCAACACCACCATCCAGAACATCGGCGACATGGTGAACAAGGGTGTGGAACTCTCCCTGAACTTTGTTCCGGTAGAAACCGACAACTGGCATTGGAGCATTGGCGGCAACGTTACCTTCCAGGACACCAAAATCACCAAGCTCACCGCAGAGAAAGTGGAAGGCTTCCTGGGTACGACCACCGGCGCTTCCATGGGTAGCAATACCGGTTTCTCCTCCGTGCACCGCGAGGGTTTCGCTCCGTACACCTTCTATCTGTTCGAGCAGCTCTACGACAAGAACGGCGCTCCCGTCTATGCCGGTCTGGTGGACCGTGACGGCGATGGCGTTATCACAGATGCAGACCGTTACGTGACGGGTTACAGCCCCATCCCTTCCATGTACTTTGGCCTGAATACCCGCCTGAGCTACAAGAACTGGGACTTCTCCATCAATGGTCACGGCTCCCTGGGCAATTACGCCATCAACAAAGTCCGCAAGGGCTATGCCTCCAGCCTTTATATTCCCGACCAGGTGGGCAAACACTACATTGACAACTTGTCTTCCCAGTACCTGATTCCGGGTTGGAACGGAGGTACCGACAGCTCCAACCAGGCCTATTCCGACCTGTGGGTGGAGAATGCCTCCTTCTTCAAGATTGACGACATCAACCTGGGCTATACCTTCAAGCTGAACAACGAGTTCTTCAAGACACTCCGTCTGGCAGCTTCCGTCCAGAATGTGTGCACGTTCACCAAATACTCCGGCATCGACCCGGAACTGACGGCCGCAGACGGCGTAGACAACACGATTGTTCCCCGTCCCCGTTTCTATACAATCCGTTTGAACATCAACTTCTAATGGAATGACTGCAATGAAAAAGATCGTATATAGAATTTTTGTTACGGCACTGGTCCCCGTCCTGGCGTGCTCTTGCCTGCAGAACCTGAATACGGTTCCGCTGGACACTACCACTACCCCTGCCAACGATGCCTACGCCAACCCCAACAGCTACCTGGCCGGCCTGGCTTATATCAATGCCTACTATAACTTTGTGAGCGCCGGAGACCCGGGTGCTTCCGACCTGGACTTCTCCGATGCCGGACAGAGTGAACTCATCCGCCAGTGGACCAACCTGAACGAGCTCAGCGTGGACTCTTTCAAGTGCACCTGGGGTGACGACTATGTTACCGATATCCAGTATGACAAGTGGACCACGGCCGACAATGCCGCTCTGGTGGCTGTGTATACCCGTTGCATGAAGGGTGTTACCCTGGTGAACGAATACCTGGCCCAGACCACGCCTGAACTCATTGCCCAGCGTGGACAGGAAAGCATCGCCGCCACTGTTGCCCAGTATCGTGCCGAGGCCCGTTTCCATCGTGCCATGTTCTATTGGATGCTCATGGACTGCTACGGCAATCCTCCTTTCGCCACCTATGAGAATATCGCCAACGGAACGCTTCCCAAGCAGTTGGGCCGTGCCGGCCTGTATGAATGGCTGGTGGGCGAACTGGAAGAACTGGCAGAGAGTGACGACATGCCCGAGCGTGGCGAGGTCCCTTATCCCCGCGCCACCAAAGGCTCCGTGATGGCCCTGCTGGCCGAGATATATCTGAACGCAGCGGTCTATACCGCCACGGACGATGCCGCCGGAACGCCGGAATGGCAGAAAGCCAAGGATGCCGCAGCTGAGGTTATCTCCATGGGATACAGCCTTGAGCCCAAGTATGAGAATCTGTGGAAGCAGGACAACACCACCAATGGTGCTGCGGAAAAAGAGTTCATCTTCGCCGTGGATTACGACAAGGACCATGCCCAGAGCTGGGGCGGTACCACCACCCTTGCCTCCGCTTTCATGAGCGCCGACGTGAACCAGCGCCTGGCAGACCTGCTGGGTACCGGCGGCAGCGGTATCATTCCTGAAAACTGGAATGGCTACCATGTCTCCAACGAGTATGTGAGCTACTTCGGCCTTAACAACGTGGATTGGAGCGGCAAGGGCTTTGGCTATGACCGTGAGACGTCCGACAAGCGTGCCTTCTTCATCAACGAAGGGATCAAGGAATTCGACAAGGCCGACGTCTCCAGCGGCTGGCGCTGCTGGAAGTTCAGCGGTCTGTATACCGACGGCCACGTGAACGACGCTTCTGTAGATAACTACAAGTTCTCCTCCATGGACTATCCCATCTTCCGCCTTGCGGAGATGTATCTGATTTACGCCGAGGCCGACGCCCGTCTGAATGGCGGGGAAGTGGTTGACCCCGTGGCGGTTGGCTACGTGAAGGCACTTCGGGACCGTGCCGGTGTGGATATGCCGGATACCATCGACCTGGACTTCCTGCTGGCAGAACGCGCCCGTGAGCTCATGCTTGAAGGCCACCGCCGCACAGACCTCATCCGCTATGGCTATTTTACCTCCATGCAGTTCCCCTGGCCCTACAAGGCAGGCGTGAAGAATGGTAAAGCCACCATTCCGGTCCACATGCAGGTATATCCCATTATCCTGAGCGACCGTACCGCCAACATTACCCTTGTACAGAATGCCGGTTATTAATAGATACGAATTATGAAAGTGACAAAATATATAGCAATGGCTGCCACCGTGCTCTCGCTGTGCGCCTGCGAGCGGGAGTTCGTGAAAACCACGGTTGCCGATGAAAGCAAGTTCGTGGCTCCGGTGCTGCAGCCCGTGTCCGACGTCGTGGTGGACGCAAATAACAACAAGGTGGAGTCCGTTACCTTCGTATGGTCTCCCGCCTCTTTCGGCGTGAGCACGCAGATAGACTACAATGTATACGCCATGTCTGTGGTGGAGGAAGATGAATATGTAGCCCTGCTGGGCTCCACTTCAGCCACCTCCCTTTCGGTGACCAAGGAAGACCTGAACAGCCTGGCCGTCTCCGATCTGGCCCTGCCCCGTAACGCTACTTCCGAACTGACGGTCTGGGTGCATGCGCAGGTCAGCGGCCTCCGCGGCAACGAAACCGTCTCCGAAAACAAGATTACCTTCAATATCACCACCTTCGATCCTCCTAAGGACTGGGTGTTCTTCCCGGGCTATTATAACAGCTGGGGAGACAACAACGATAAGGAAGAGTGGCGTGTTTGGGAAGTGGAAGGCGGCACCGGTGTGTACCGTACGCTGGTCAAACTGAAAGAAGATGCAGCTAATACGCCTGGCATTTGCCCGCTCAAACTGTACATGAATGGCGCCTGGCTGGGCGGCAAGGATGGTTATGAAGCAACCTGGGAAGGCTGGGATTATGGTGACAAGGACGGCAACTGGGGCGTTCCCGCCGATGAACCCATCAACATCATTGAGTTCAACAAGAGCAAGAAAACGGCTTCCCGTACGCATATCTCCGGTGTCGGCCTCATTGGTAGCTTCTCCGCCTCCAATTGGGAGAAGGACGTTTTCTTTGAATATGACGACAAAAACAATGTTTGGGTGACTCCCGAAGTTACTTTTGCAGCAGGAGATGAATTCCTCGTCCGCCTGAACGAAAGCTGGGACGGCAAGTTCAAGCACGGTGGCCCGCTTAAGGCAACCGATGTCCTCAAGGACGCCGATGGCAACCCCATTGAAGCTTACGAACTGGTGAACGACGGCAATGCCGAGAACATCGCCATCCCCGAGGCTGGTACTTATGTCTTTAAACTCTATGCCAACCGCACTCCGCGGGTGCTGGTGATGGAGAAAAAATAGTAAAATGCAGTATCGACCATGAAAAAAATATTCAATATTTTACTTGTAGCCGCTGTGGTGGCCGGAATGGCATCCTGCACCAAGGTGAAGGAGGAAGATGCTTTCTCCAAGGCCCCTGTGGCTCCTGAACTCTATGCCCATAATGATATCCTTATCACCACCAATACCCTTGATGAGGACGTGACCTTCTCCTGGAGTGCCTACCGCTTCCTGCCGGAAGGCCTGGAGTATTCCCTGTATGCTTCCTATACGGAGGAAGCTGTCCTGCTTGCCAAAACCAAGGAACGCTTTGTCACCTGGAGCAAGAGCGACTTCCGCGAACTGATTTACGAAAAAATACCCGAACTTCCGGAAAACGACATTTTCTCCCTGCTGCTGAATGTGTCGGTCCCCAATGACGGAAAGGAACTGAAGTCTTCCTCCATCCGCGTTACGGTGTATGCCGCCGGTGATGCCGCCGCTCCCGTTGTGCAGGAGGTAATGGAAAACAAGGACCTGGACCCGTCCGATCCGCTGGAGAGTATCACGGTCCTGTCCTGGGAGCCCGCCCGTCTGGTCTATGGCGAAGCCATTACCTACGATGTCATGCTTTCCCTGGCGGACCTGGCCACCAAGGCGGATGACGAGGACGCTGATGAACCCAAACAGGTCAAACTCAATAAAGAGCCCATCGAGGGTACGGAACTGGTGGTTACGGCCGATGACCTGAACGAGGCCATTGTGGAAGCCGGTGGCGTGGAAATGGCGGAGAATGACGTTGTGTTCGAGGTGATTGCCTACTGCAAATCGCTGCCCAATGGCGTATCTTCAGTCGCTTCCGATCCGGTTTCCATCACTACTTACAAGGCTACCTTTGCGCCCGAACTCCTCATCTCCGGCAATATTAAGTCCACGTCCATCCCGCAAAGCAGCGTGGTGAAGGGTTTCTATCAGGGTATCGTGGACCTGACTACAGCCGACGGTTCGGATGCCGAAATCCTTTTCTGCCCTTCCGATGATCCGGAAGGTGCCTTCGGCGGGAAGCTGGTCGTGAGTGAAAAGGCTTCCGGTGATTACGCCGCCGCCAACGGTAATGTGGGCGGTGAAGAAAAGGCCAAGGTCCCTTCAGGTCTGTATTACATTGAACTGAACCAGAAACTGAACACGGCAAGCATGGTTCAGTTCGAGACCCTGAGCCTGATTGGCGCCGCCGTTGGCGACTACGCCTGGGGACAGGATGTGGATCTTGAATATAATGCCGAAAAAAGACAGTTCTCTGCTGTGACAGAGTTGAAAGCCGGTGAGTTCAAGATGCGCTTCAACCACAATTGGAATATGTCTCTGGGCGGTTCTGCGGAGGAAGGCTACACGCTTTCCGGCGGCAACATCGCCAATGAGAAGGAAGGCGAGTATAGGGTTGTCGTGGATGCATCCAAGGCGCCTTTTGTGGTGAAGTATATCAACACTTCTTTCCCGGAACAAGTCTATGTTCCCGGCAGTCACAACGGATGGGATCATTCCAAGACCTTCTTCGCCGGAAATGGTGAAGGCCAGTTTGAAGGCTTTGCCAATCTGGGTGGCGAGTGGGGCTTCAAACTTACGCCGGCTCCCAACTGGGATAAGGGCGAATGGGGCTTCGTGAAAGGCTCTGAACCTGTTGTTGAGCTTGATGGCGACGGAAAGGAGACCGGCTGGACCATTTACCAGCTCACTTCAGAGGATGCCGGCAACATCATAGAAGGCTCCGAGGTTACTTACTACAAGGCCATTGTGGATCTTGCCGAACTTCAGGTAAAGCTTATGCCTGTTACCGGAGTGGGTATTATCGGTGGTTTCATTGGCAACAGCTGGGCTTCCGACATGTATCCCATGGAATACAATGCCAGCAAAGACTGCTGGGTGGCCACGGAGGTGGAACTCATCAAGGGTACCGAATGGAAGTTCCGCATGAACGAAGCGTGGACCATCAACCTGGGTGGTGCCCTGGATAACCTCACGCAGGACGGCCCCAATATTGTGGAGGCCAATGGCGGTATTTACGATATTGCCCTTTACATCAATACCACCCCTTACCATGCCGAGATTGTGAAGACGGGCGAAAGCACCTTCGTAGATACCTCTGAAGGCCCTTGGAGCCTGATAGGTGAAATCGGCGAATCCAACTGGGATACCGACTTCGACATGGAAAAGAGTGGCCATAAGTTCACTTACAAGGGACTGAAACTCTCCGCCGACAAAGGCTTCAAGATTCGTTACGGCCATGAGTGGAGCTTCAACCGGGGCGCTTCCGCAGAAGGAGACGGCAACTTTACCGTTACCCTTGGTGAAGCATTTGCGGTTTCCAACAACGGCCGCAACATGCAGGTTGCCGCCGATGGTGAGTATGACATCACGTACGATGCCGACAAAGAGACCATCCTGATTGTGGAAGCCGGCAGCGTAGTTTCCGACCAGTGGAGCCTTATCGGCATCAACGGAGACTGGAATACGGACATTGATATGACGGAATTGATGCCCGGAATCTGGGTGAGTCCCAAGGTTGAGATTACCTCTGGCGGTTGGAAAGTCCGCTGCAATCATGGTTGGGACGTGAACCGTGGCGGAGCCCTCACTGCAGAGGGGGTATTTGCCAAGGCTGTTCCCGGTGGAGACAACATCACCCTTACCGGTAATTTCCAGGTAGTGTACAATGCCAACAACGAGACCATCGGCACGCTGGTTTGGGGTGTCGTGGGCAAGGTTGCTTCCATCAGCGACTTCAACTGGAACATGGACGTTCCCATGAACCTGGCTTCCGACGGCAATTGGTACAGCCTGCCCATAACCCTGGCCGAAGGTGACGAGATCAAGCTTCGCAAGTACGCCGCTTGGGACGAGAATTTCGGTGGCACTTTCTCTGAGGCCGATATGCCTTTCGACGTTGTGAATAATGGTGCCAACATTACTGCTCAGGGTACCTATGTGGTGGTGTTCAATCCCACTGCTTCCACGATCACCCTCAGCACCAATTTCTGGGGCGTAATCGGAGACTTCAACACCTGGGGCGGTGACAAGTTCATGCTCTATGACGGCGCCAACTGGGTGGCATACGGCCAGACCCTTGCCGGTGGTTGGAAACTCCGCAAGTCGGCCGCTTGGGACGTGAACCGCGGCGGTGTCTTTACCGAAGTCGGAACGGCCTTCGACGTTGTCAATAATGGTGATAACATCAACGTAGGTGAACTCGAGAACTTCGACATTGTTTACAATCCCGAAGCCGAGACCATCACCGTTCAATAACCTTTTTCAGGCGGGCGCCCCTGACCGGACGCCCGTCTGCCAAATATAATATCGAACTTTATGAAAAAATACCTTTGGATACTGGCCGCTGCAATTGCCATGGTGGCTTGCGGCAAAAATGAAAAGCCGGGTGTTACGCCCGTTGTCACCGATGCCGTTTCCGTGGCCCCTACATCGCTTAGTTTCACGGCCGACGGCACCCAGACAGAGTCTGTCACCGTGACGGCCTCCGGTGCGTGGACCAGTGCAAAATCGGCCAGCTGGATTACGGTGAATCCTTCCTCCGGAAATGGTAATGCAACGGTGACCGTATCGGCTGCATTCAATGGTGGTGATACTCGTACGGGTAAAGTGACGTTCAAGGTGGGGTCTGCCTCCGCGGAGTTGTCCGTGTCCCAGTCCGCCGACGCTCCGGCGGAAGAAACGTCCGTGGTGCCCGCTCCTGCTGCCTTCGACGGCACCAAGCGCTCCAACACCGCCTACCAGCTGCTCATCTACAGCTTTGCTGACTCCGACGGCGACGGCATTGGTGACTTCAAGGGTATCCAAAGCAAACTGGACTATCTGGACGGCCTGGGAATAACGGCCCTGTGGCTGAGCCCGGCGCATCCCACCAGCTCCTACCATGCCTATGACGTGGACGACTACTATTCCCTGAATCCGCTGTACGCGGTAGGGGAGAAGACGTCGGCCAAGGCGGAACAGGACTTCCAGGAACTGCTGGAAGCCGCACATGCCAAGGGCATTGCCATTTATATGGACTATGTGCTCAACCACAGCGGCAAGAACAACGCCTGGTTCCAGGAGGCCCTGTCGAATCCTGCCAGCAAGTATCGGGACTATTATTTCCTCAGCACCAACCCTTCGGCAGACTATAGCAAGTTCCCCATGCTCAAGGGAACCACTTACCAGTCAGGAGAGTGGAAGCAAGCTAGTTCCCCTATTATCACTATCACCAAGACCGATGAAGCGCTGAAGACCGGTAATTCCGATTGGAATCTCTGGCTCTGGAAAGATGGATCCGCTGGTTCCACCGTCCGCTTTGCCGATAATGGGAATGGCTCTTATACCGTTGTTGTAGACATGAACGGCAAGCATGGCATGTTGTTAAGAAAGGGGAATGACAGCGACTGGACGTATCGATTTGGCACGACATCCTCGTCTGGTCCTGTTGAGGGCGAACCTTATCAATTAGCGCCCCTGTCAGACGGCGGCGATGTGTATTTCACCGGAAGCGGCCGTTATAAGATTGAGTTAACAAATGCATCGGCCATCTATTACATGGGCTGCTTCAGCGACAGGATGCCGGACCTGAACTATGGCGACGTCTCTGTGGCGGAATCCAATGCCTGCTTCCAGGACCTGGCTGCATCGGCGGACAAATGGATCAATATGGGCATAGACGGCCTGCGCCTGGACGCCGTGAAGCACATCTGTGGCGGTATCAATTCCTATAACAACGCAGCCAATCAGACCCTGCTGGACAAGTGGTATGACCGGTGCAACACCACTTACCGGTCCGCCGGAAAGTCTCTGGGACAGACAGCGGACATCTTCATGGTGGCCGAAGCTTGGGAAGGACACAATACAGAAAAGAACTATTACAAGGGTGTTATGTCCTGCTTTGAGTTCGACTACGCCGGGATGCTCAGTGATGCCCTGAACAGGGGGAATGGCTTGTCGTACGTGACATCGGTCATGCGCTACGTGAACGACCATGCCGCTGTTCGTCCGGATGCCATTACGTCCCTCTTCCTCACCAACCATGACCAGGACCGCTGGGCCGAATGGGTAGGGAAGAGTCTTGCCAAAGAGAAACAGTCGGCAGCTATGTTGCTCACCAGTCCAGGCAAACCGTTCATTTATCAGGGCGAAGAATTGGGTTACTACGGAACCAAAGGCGGCGGTGACGAATATGTCCGCAGCCCCATCGTCTGGAATACATCGGCTACAGACTGTGCTAAAAAATGGAATCCGGACAACAAATTTGACAACAATATGCTCAAG